>Ga0187892_10000066_pt1 | contig 232038 bp, 199 predicted proteins | sample MA1701073metaG_FD_139345 | JGI IMG/M metagenome (GOLD analysis project Ga0187892, IMG submission 139345) | Bio-ooze microbial communities from a basaltic lava cave in the Kipuka Kanohina Cave System on the Island of Hawaii, USA - MA170107-3 metaG ... | reverse complement strand
GGTGTCCCGTCCGCCGGTCGAATGAGTTCAAATTCCGACACGGTTAAGCATTCAGCCGATGAATCAGACTAGGGCTTCAGGTTCGACCACTTGTCAAACGTAGCGGCCTGGCCGTGCAGCTTCTGCGTCTGGTCCACGACGTTCCAGACGAGGGCCTGCTCGACCAGGAAGCGGCGGCCGGTCGCCGAGATGCGCACGCCCTTGTAGTCATCGATGTAACCGCGCGCCGCGGCCTGCGCCAGCATCCGCTCCCGCTCGGCCTGATTCACAGGCTCCGCAGTGAGCCGTGACGGCATCCGAGTCAACTTCGTCCAATCCAGCTCGAAGAGCTGCATCGCGGTCCGGTTGCCATAGTTCAGGATCGGATCAGCCTCCGTCCCGTGCGAGACCACGACGAAGGGCGCGGCAAACAGCGCTTGCGCCTGCTCCTCCGCGCTTCCCTTCCTCTCCAGCAGCTCGTGCCCGGTCCAATGGCGAAAGCTATCCAGCAAGAGGCGGCTCCATGCCACGACGGCTGGCTCTTGCCAGATTTCGCGGGATCGCTTCACCTATTCTGTTTTCTCCTGCTTTCGAGCACGATGCTAATGGGTGTCTAGAAGCTCTCAGCAGTCAGCCTTCAGCCGTCCGCTCCCCCCTCACCTTCACCCCTCCCCATTGGGGAGAGGATATCCTGGCGCTTCGCCCCCTCCACACAGCCTTCACCCCAGCTACTCACGCCGCATAGCGAAAGAGCAGTCGGGGCGGTGGGGAGAGCGAGCATTGCGGGCCCGCCATGCTGATGTACCGGGTACCCGATACAATTAGAAGTCACGGGTACCCGGCACACTCTGCCTCCCCTCTTTGCTGAGGGCGGCGACCAGGCTTCCTCCCACTGCGCGCGTCGCTCCCACCCGAGATAATTAGCTGCTCCATTCCCAAGCGGGCAGGTGGCAGGGTGGGCTCAGACTGCGCGCATCAATTTCACCCGCCCGCCCCGGGCGCGCCAGGACGCGCCCTTGCCCGAGCGAGCACACCTCTATTAGTCATTCTCTTAGGGCAGGTGGCCTAGCAGCCTCAGACTGCGCGCGTCCAGCGAGCACACATCCGCCACGGTCCGAAACAATAGATCTTGTGTGCGCGATGCGCGAGCACGTGAGGCTGCTAGGTTACCTCACGCCCGTTCTGGTGTGCGCGCTCTGTGAGCAGGGGCCCACCCCGACTGCCCCCGCCCTCCTACATTCACTGCGTGACGCGCGCTCAAGGGATGTTGCCGCCCCACGACCACGCCACCCTCACTCACTATTCCTCCACTGCCGCCCATCCCGCTCCAGCAACTCATCCGCCTCCCGCGGCCCCCAGGAGCCGGCCGCGTAGTTCGGGAAACTGGCCGGGGGCAGTGACCGCCAGACCCGCAGGATCGGGTCCACCACGCTCCAGCCGACTTCGACGTTGTCGTCACGCTGGAAGAGCGTCGCATCCCCGGCGAGGCAGTCGTACAAGAGCGTCTCGTAGCCCGTGCTGCAGGCGTCGCCGAAGTAGTCGGCGTACTGGAAGTCCATGTCCACCGTTCCGACGCGCACCGCCGGGCCGGGAATCTTGGCGTCGAAGCGGAGCGAGATGCCCTCGTCCGGTTGGATGCGGATCACCAGCAGGTTCGGGTCCAGGCTTTCGACGGACGTCTGACGGAAGAGCATGAACGGCGCCCGCTTGAACTGGATCGAGATTTCGGTGACTCGCTTCGCCATGCGCTTGCCGGTCCGTAGATAGAATGGCACGTCCGCCCAGCGCCAGCTATCGATGAATAACTTCATCGCGGCGAAGGTCTCGGTGTTGGAGCTCGGCGACACGTTCGGCTCCGAGCGGTAGGCCGGTACCGCCTGGCCCGCAATCGCGCCATCGCCATACTGCCCGGCGACGGTCGATCGGAGGACTTCGATCGGATTCAAGGGTTGGATCGCCCGGAGGACCTTCGCTTTCTCATCCCGCACCGCATCTGCCGCGAAGGAGTTCGGGGGTTCCATGGCGATGAACGAGACCAACTGCAGCAGGTGATTCGGCACCATGTCACGGACCGCGCCTGCTTCCTCGTAATACTTCCCGCGGTGCTCAACCCCGATACTCTCCGCCACCGTGATCTGCACGTGATCGATGTAGCGGCGGTTCCACACGGGCTCGAAAATCCCGTTGGCGAATCGAAAGACCAGGATGTTCTGCACGGTCTCTTTGCCGAGGTAGTGGTCGATCCGGTAGATCTGGTTCTCATCCAGTACCTGGCGGAGCTCGGCATTGAGCGCCCGGGCCGACTCCAGGTCATGACCGAATGGCTTTTCAATGACCACGCGGCGCCAGCCTCGGCCACGCTGGGAAGCGAGATTCTGGACGCCAAGCTGGCGGACGATCTCGGAGAAAAAGCTGGGTGCGGTGGCCAGGTAGTACAGATAATTGCCGCCGGTGGCGTGGGTGGCGTCCGCCTGTGTGAGCAACTCTTTGAGCCTCTGGTAAGCTCGCGCATCTCGGAAATCGCCCGGGACGTAATACAGGCGTTCGAGGAGCCAGTTCCACATACCCGAGTCAACCGGGGTGGTGGCGTACTCCTGAATATCTTGACTGAGCCTCTTGCGCCATTCCTCGGTGGAGAGGTCGGTGAGAGCCAGCCCGATGACGGCGAATTCCTTCGGCAGGAGCCGGGCCGCCGCCAGATTGTAGAGCGATGGAATGAGTTTCCTCTTGGTCAGGTCGCCGTCGGCGCCAAACACCACCATGACGCTGGGCTCTCGTGCCGGCGCGATTCCCGGCTCCGGCGTGGCAATCACAGGCAGATCCTTTCGTTTAGCTCCGTGATCGTGGTCCTCCGGCATCATAGTGGGGCCGGGGTGGCGGTCTGTCAAGAGCCGACACGGGACAGACGAGGGCAAGTCTTCACGGGATTACCGCCCTGCGCCGTGACTCGCTACGGTTGAAATCATCGGGCAAGTTTGAGATGATCACATGGTGGGTCGGCCGAAGTTGCCGGTCAGCCGGCCGATTCCTGGAGGCCGGTCTGTTGCGAGGAGGCGACAGCGCGTATGTTGATGAGACTCTGTTGGGTCGGGCTGGTGGGGGCACTCGGACTGTGGCTCGTGGCCTGCAGCGGTCCCTGGCAGGATGCCTACCTGACGCAGAGCCTCCACAAGACTACGCAGCAGGACGTCAGAGAACGCTTGGGCCCGCCCCATGGTGTCAAGGAGTCTCTGCTCGACGGGAATGCGACCTGGACTTACCGCTACGCGCTCTCCGATCGCGAGCTGGACCCCTATAGCTGGAAGAATTTCGGAAAGGGGGTCACCGGCCTGGGGGACTCTGCGGCTGCCCTGATCGGGAAGCAGGGGAAACAGGAGCCTGAAACGCTCTCCTGCGTTCGCTATGTGCTGATGTTTGACCCCAAGAAGGTCTTGCAGGAGTACAAACGGGAGAGCTGCTAAGCCAGGGCCCTCCATGGTTCCCATCGGACATCTGATCCAGAATTTCTCGAGGAGCTGCTTCTTCTTCACCTCGTAATCCGCCCTCGTGATCAGGCCACGCTCCCTCAGTCGATTGAGCATTTGAAGCCGACATTTAAGGGAACTGTGGCTGCCGGGGCCGTGGGCAGCACCGGGGCTTTCCGAGCCGCCGAGGCGGAACCGTCATCTGGTCTTCTGCTCGCTGAAGATCAGAAAGTTTGCTATGATTTCGGGCGCATGCCATCAGCACCGGCATGCTGCGGAGGACGCAAGCCGGCCCTGGAACGTCAGATTCCTGGAGGATGACGACCATGATGACGAGGGACTCCCGATCAGAAAGTGTTCCTTCCGGCCGCGCCTTCCGGCCCTTGCTGGCGATGGCCGGCATCATGATGGGGTCCGTCATGGTCGGGTGCGCGACACCGCCGGCTCCGCCGCCGGAGCCTCGTGTCATTATCCAGGAACGGGTCGTCGAGCAGCCCAAGGCCCCGGTCCAACCTGAGTGCGACATCGCGTCCGAGCGGGCAAAGCTGGAGCAGCTCGAGAAGAAGCAGCAGAAGCTTGAAGAATGGGTGATGGGACTGACCGCCTCGAATCGGGATCTGGACGACAAGCTCGCCAAATCCCAGTTACTTTCGCTGGAGCGTGAGGCTCAATCTAAGGAGCTCAACAGAAAACTGGAGGAGGCCATCTTGGAGGTGGTTCGAGCGAAGGCGAAATTACGGAGTATTGAAAGCAAGGCCGAGGCCGCTTCCCACCTCGCAGAGGCCGAGATCGCCTTGAAGACCCTGAAGGGGAGCGCGGCGGGACAGAGAGACCAAGACTTCGCCCAGGTCGAGGAGATGTTGAAGTTGGGCGCACTGGAGTTCAAGAAGGAAAATTATGGCGGCGCGCTCTACCTCACCAGCCAAGCCAAGAGTTTGCTCAAAGAGGGACAGGAACGGTCGCAGAATCGGGACCAAACGCCCCTGCTGAAGGGAGAAGTCCTGTTCGCCTATCCGCTGCCGCTTCGGGTCGCGAGTGAAGTCAAAGCCCGGGAGGGCCCCGGGCTTGAGTTCAAAGAACTCCACTCCCTGGGGAGCGGCGAGGCCGTCGTGGGCCTCTCGTACAAGGGACAGTGGGTGCGCGTGAAAGCAAAGGATGGTCGCGCGGGATGGATCATGTACACGCGGGTGGCCGCGCGCTAGCCCTGAGCGAAGGTCCCGTTCCCATGGGGGCCGAAGTGGTTCGACACGCTCACCACCCTGAGTTAATCGAAGGGTCGAAGCCCAGAGGGCGCCTTGTTCACCTTTCGTGAAGAATGCGGGCTAGCCCGGTGCGATGACCCGGTTTCGCCCGCGGCGTTTGGCCTCGTAGAGAGCCTCGTCCGCCCGAGCAATGAGGGCTTCCGCCGTGTGTCCGCTCTTCGGGTAGACGGCGATGCCGATGCTGACCGTCACCCTTCCCGTCTCGTGCGCTCCGCCGCACGTGTCCGTCGCGACCATCGCGCGGATCCGTTCCGCGACTCCCATGGCCGCCTCCGGCGGGGACTCCGGCAATAGGACCAGGAACTCCTCGCCGCCGTAGCGAGCGGCATAGTCCACCGTGCGAATCGATTCCCTGAAAATTTGGGCGATCCGGACCAGCAGCCGGTCTCCGGCCGGATGGCCCAGGCTGTCGTTGTACTGCTTGAAGTGATCGAGGTCGATCATCAGGACCGCGAAGGGATGCCGGTGTCGCTCGGCCCGGGCCAGCTCGCTGGCGAGGGTCTCCTTGAGATGCCGCCGGTTATGCAGGCCCGTCAAGCCGTCCTTGACGGAGAGCTCCTGGAGCTCCTTGTTCTGCTGGCTCATGACCTGGTTGATGTGGGCGACTTCATCGCGGCTCTTTCGCAGGCGGGCCACCATCCGGTTGAAGGCTTGCGTGAGGTATCCGATCTCGCTCCGACCGACGACGGGCAGGTCCACGTCCAAATCTCCGGCTGCGACCTTGGCGGCGCCCCTGGTGAGGCGGTCGAGCGGGCGCACGATGGTCAGCGCCAAAATATAGGCGGGCAGTCCGATGCCGAGCAGGAGTCCTACGACCATGACCAGGGTCACGTAAATGATGTGCGCGCTCTCCTCGTAAGCCTCTCGAGTCTCGATCTCGGCCACCACGCCCCAGTCCAAGTCCATCTGGGAGATCCGCTTCAGAGAGCCCAGGACGTCACGAGATTCGTGATCTCGGAACTCGAGCGGGAGCACCTCCTGCTCGAACATCGCGCGAGTGGCCGGCTCGGGGAGCTTCGTCTTCAGGAAGCTCGCCGGAGAGGAACGCGAGCCAACGATTACGGTACCGTCGTGGGCGATGACGTATATCCGTCCGGTCCGGCCGAACGAGTACTTTTCCAGGATCTCGCCCATCACGCGAAAGTTGAGTCTCCCCGCCAGCACGCCGAGAAAATGACCGCCAGTGGCTCGCTCGGCGGCTCGCCCAGCGGCTCGCTCGGCGGCTCGGATGGGCACAGCCACTGTCATCACTGGCCGATTCAGCACCGAGTCCCAGTAGGGGTCGCCAACCACGGGCGCGTCCGCCTTGGCGTGCTTCAGCCAATCAGGCGGTAGGTTCAGCATGCCGGCCGCGTCGGCGCTGCTCGCGACGACCTTCCCATCAGCATCTACGACCAGGAGCTCTTCGTAGTCCGGGACCCTTCCCAGCACCGACTTCAAGTAGTCTTTCAGGTGGTGCAGCGCCTGCTCTTTCGCGAAGGGCCCCTCTGTCTCGCGCAGGCTGCGCTCCAGATTCTCGTACACCTCGTAGGAGCCGGTAAACACGCGCAGATCGTAGAGCCGTTCCTTGAGCCACAGGTTGAACTCCCGGACAGTCAGCTCACTGGCGTTCCGCAATTCCCCACTAAGCTTTTCGGTGATGGATTGCTTGCTGCGGCCGTAGGAAAACCACCCCACCGTGAGACAGGGGATGAGCGTCGCGAGCAAGCCAAATACGAGGATCCTTCTCTTGATCCGGTCGAGCCGAAACACATTGAGGACTACGGAGATGTCTTGCTCCCAGGAGCGCACCGGATCTCCCTGGCTTCAGGTCTAGGAACAGCTCGTAGAACATCCATTGTAGTGAGTAGGGAGAGGATGTCAACTTCCTCATTCGAATCGCGCTCCCCGGATCAAGACTGGCCACACCAGCTTGACAGCGTTCACCCGGATCGTTTATGCCTGCCTCATGCGTAGCTCCACCAGTCGTGACAGGACCTCGCACGGTATCAAGCTGAGCCTCATCGGCAGACGTTCAGGAGCCTGCCTGTTGGTGTTGAGTCTGCTCCCGCCCGTTCTGTGCAGCGGGTCATCGCAGACGAAGCCAGGTGTCGCCGTCGCGCCCACCCCCACCCCGCTCTATGACACCCTCGGCAGCCACCATCACCCCATCACCACGACCGTCCCGATGGCTCAGCAATACTTCGACCAGGGGCTGCGCCTCGTCTTCGCGTTCAATCACGAAGAGGCCATCGCGGCGTTCGAAGAGGCGAGCCGCCTCGATCCGAAGGCCGCGATGGCCTCCTGGGGGATTGCCCTGGCGCTGGGCCCAAATATCAACTTACCGATGAGCGCGGAACAGGAGCGCCGAGCCTATAAGGCAATCCGAAAGGCACGCGCCCTCTCATCGAAAGTCAATCCACGCGAACAAGCCTATATCAAAGCCCTGGCGACGCGGTACTCGATCCAGCGGGGCTCCAAGCGAGAGGTGCTCGATGCGGCCTATGCTGACGCGATGCGGGCGCTTGTGAAAAGATTTCCCGATGATCCCGACGCGGCGACACTCTTTGCCGAGGCCCTGATGGACCTCCAGCCGTGGGACTACTGGATGCCCGATGGACGGCCGAAGGGCGCCGCCGAGGAAATCGTTTCAACGCTCGAGCAGGTTTTGCAGCGGTGGCCGGAGCACCCGGGGGCCTGTCATTACTACATCCATGCCGTCGAGGCCTCTTCCCGGCCGGAACGGGCGCTTGCGTGTGCGCAGCGGCTGCCGGGCTTGATGCCCGGTGCCGGACATCTCGTCCATATGCCGGCTCACATCTACCTTCGCCTAGGCAAATATCACGAAGCATCGGAACGCAACGTCCATGCCACCTCCGTGGACCACGAGTATCTGAATCACCGCCGGCTCACCGGGATCTATCCGACCGGGTACGCTCTCCATAACATCCATTTCCTCTGGGCGGCCTCGACGATGGAGGGACGGAGCGCCGAGGCGATCCGCAGCGCACGCGAACTGGTCAGCAAGCTGACGCTGGACGAGGTGAGGAAGGAGCCCTTTCTGGAGAGCTTCATGCCGACCCACCTCTTCGCGCTTGTCCGCTTTGGACGATGGGAGGCGGTTTTGGAGGAGCCTTCGCCGCCATCCGAGCTCCAGTACACCAAGGCGATGTGGCACTATGCCCGCGGGGTCGCGTACGCCGCCACAGGACAGTTCGAGCGAGCGGAGGCCGAGCGGGCAAGCTTCGGGGCGCTCGTGAAGACGGCCCGGAAGGACAGGACCATCGGCCAGAATTCGGCCGCCGCTCTGGAGGAGATCGCGGGGTCGGTGCTGGCGGGCGAACTGGCGGCGAGGCAGGCCCAATACGGCGAGGCGATCAAGTACTTGGAAGAAGCGGCAGGCCTGCAGGACGCCTTGCGGTACAACGAGCCACAGGACTGGTACTATCCAGTGCGACACTCCCTGGGTGCCGTGCTGCTTTCCGCCGGTCGCGCGGCCGATGCGGAGGCGGTATACCGGGAAGATCTGAAGCGGAATCCTGAAAACGGCTGGGCCCTCTATGGGCTCGGACAGAGCCTGCGCGCGCAGCAGAAATCCGAAGAGGCCGCCGCCGTGGAGGAGCGATTCCGGAAGGCCTGGTCGCGCGGCGATGTCACGCTTACGGCTTCGCGGTTCTGATCGTTGCACCGTGAGGGCTGGATTGGAGGGAGCGCTGATCGGGCCCACATCGGCCGTGAGCGTGATATGGAGGAGCATATGCAAAGGGAGGTGAAGCAGGCGCTGGTGATAGCGGGAGCGGCCCTCCTCGTGGGTCTGGGGTCCGCTCTGGCCGACCCGGTGGACCAGAGGTCATTGAGCGGCATCGAGCGAGCGAGGCGCGCCACCGTCGGTATCCTGCAGCCTGGAGAGGACCTTCAGAGCCCGGGCACGAAGACCCATTTTACGATGCGGGGCACCGGCGTCCATTTGCGGGACGGGTATATTCTCACGGCCCGGCACGTGGTCGAGCGAGACGAGGACGGGAAGACGGTACCGGCCAAACAGATCACGATCATGACGACCGAGCTCGAGGAAGGACTGGCGACCCTGACCGGGGGGAACGCCTTTCTGGACATCGCCGTCTACCGGGTGAGTGCGGACATCGCGGTACGACTGCCAACGGCATCCCTGGCCGAGGCGGAGCCTGTATCGGGCGAGGAGGTCTTTACGGTGGGGTACCCTCTCGGGTGGGGGCCGGCGATCGGTTTCGGCCGCGTCGGGAACCCGAACACCTTCCTCCCGACCGTGGAAACCAGACTGGTCCAACTCGATCTGTCCGCCTGCAGCGGGAACTCCGGAGGCGGGCTCTTTAACGGCAAGGCGGAGCTCGTCGGTGTGATGCATGCCGTGATCCAGACCGAGACCGTCCAAGGAGAACCACGCTGCAGTCGGTTCGGGTTCGCCGTCCCGGGCGCATTGGTCCGACGCGTCGTTACCGCCCTTACCCAGGGAACGCAGCCCAGATTTTCCAAGATGGGGATCGCTCTGTCGCCGGTCAGGATGGGAGCGAGGTGGCGGGTGTCCGTTTCGGAAGCGACCGGCCCGGCACACGAGGGAGGGTTGCAAAAGGGAGATGTCCTCCTGGCCTTGGAGAACACGGAGATCACCGACGCTGCACAGTTGAAAAACTACCTGATCGAACGGACGCTGCCGGGCCAGCGGGTTGCCGTCCGGGTGCTCCGCGGGCAACAAGAACACCTGCTGCATGTGACGCTGGGGTCATCCTAATCGGGCGGTTGTCGAAGTAAGATGCCGGAACGGTCCTAGGGGATGAGGGGGGAGGGGGCCTTCTTCGCAACTGCCTCGGCGAGCGGCTGGTAGTCTCGTGGCGGGCGAAACATGAAATCGGACACGCTCGTAAGCCTGACGTCGGTATACTCGGTGAGCCAGTCGCGGTCTTTGCTGGCGAGTCTCAGCGGAAGGCCTAGATCCATCGCCAGCCACTGATAATACACCTCAGTGCTGCCGCTGCCCGTCGCGACCGTCACGCGATACACGATCGTGGGATGTCCGTTGAGGAGCTCTCGACCGATCTCCTCACGGGCGACCTCACCGTCCAGCTGCTCGCTGACCCTGGGTGAAAATTCCTTGTCGTAGGCCACGGTTTTGAATTGCTTGATCCGGGCCATGAGCAGCCAGGTGAGGCCTTTGTCTTTTCGTACGATGATCGCGTTGACCGCTCCTCCGTCATAGTACTCCACGCGCCACATCTCGTCCCGATAGTAAATACTGGCCTTCCGGCTTTGGCCATCGACGCGTGTGGTCCGCTCAGCCTTAAACTCCAGGGCCCAGGTGGTCCCCTCGATTCCAAGGCAGAGCGCTGTCCCCAACATCATTGCGTTGAGCGTCCACTTGTTCATGGAGTGGAACCCCTAGTGATGATCCTGACCATGCACCCGCTCGCCACCGTCCCTTCCGCCTGAACCCTGGATAACCCAATAAAAAGTGTATCACTACCCCTGAGGACCGCCTGTCGGATAAAGGACCGGCTTGATCGCCCGTTCTATGTGTGCGATTGATCACCTGATTCCGTCTGGCTAGCCTAGCGAGGGATGGACGCTTCGGTCTGTCGGGATGGGAGCGACGCGGGCCAGGGTCTTTATGCGAGATCGGCCGGCAAGCGGTGGAAATCAGGGTCTGACCGTCCTCTCGCCGGGCCGGACGGACCCGCGAATCACTTGAGGGAGAATTCTGCCCAGAAGACGGTGTGGTCGGAAGCCTCTTTGGCTCTCCTCGGCTCGATGTCAACTTCAGCTTTGGTGCACTTGTTCGCCAGCGGTGGGGTGGCCAGGATGTGGTCGATCCGCCAGCCCTTGTTGGCGTTCAGCGAGCTCGGCTGGCGGTAGTCGAAGAACGTGAACTGCTGGACGTCCGGATGGAGCTTTCGAAAGACATCCACAAAGCCCCAGGAGACGGTCTGCTTGTACGCCCGGCGGGCATCTTCATGGAAGCAGACATGTTTCAGGTGCCTCTCCGGGCTGTGGACGTCAATCGGCTCCGGCGCCACGTTCATGTCCCCGCACCAGATTGCCGGTCGCCCGGGGGACAAGTGCTTGTCAAAATAGCGGCGTAGCCGCGTGAACCAAGCGAGCTTGTACGCATACTTCGGCGAGTCCAGCTCGAAGCCCTGCGGGATGTATGTGTTGATGATCGGAATCCCCTGGATCACGACCCGGATGAGCCGGGGCTCATCTCGCGCCTTCCCTCCATCGAACCCGTACGAGACTGCTTCCGGCTCCGTGCGACTCAACACGGCGACGCCGTTGTAGGACTTCTCTCCCTTGAAGGTCACGCGGTAGCCGGTGGCGGTGAGATCCAGCAGCGGGAAGTCTTCGTCCTGTACTTTGGTCTCCTGGAGGCAGAGCACGTCGGGTTGCTGGCGCTCCAGCCAATCGACGACGATCGGGAGGCGCTTCCGGATCGAATTCACATTGAACGTCGCAACCTTCATGACCAGTCCGCTCCGAGCCGATCAATGATCACGCGATGCACGATCGCGTTGGGCCCGAGCGAGGCCAAGTAGACTGCCGTCTCAGCGACGTCGTACGGGCTGATTTTCCCGCTGCGGTCGATCTCCTCCGGTGAGGCGTCCACCAGCTCATCGGCGACGCCGCCCGGACAGATGGCCTCCACCTTGATCTTGTGCGGCCGTCCTTCGTCGGCAAGCGCCTTGGTCAAGGCCATGATGCCATGCTTGGAGGCACTGTAGACGCCGGTGCCGGCCCAGGCGTCCACGCCCGCCACACTGGACATGTTCAGGATCAGGCCGCCCCCATTGGCCTTCATCTGACGAAATCCGGCCCGGCAGCAGAAGAAGGTCCCGCGCAGGTTGGTGTTCATCACCCGATCGAAGGTCTCGACGCTGGTCTCGGCGAGGCGGCTCTCACCACCGATGCCGGCGTTGTTGACGAGGATGTCCAGGCGTCCGAACTGTCGTGCGGTGTCCTTGATCAACCGCTCCACCTGAGCTTCGTCGGTGACGTCGGTCGGCATGGCTACTGCGTCGCCGCCTCGCTGCCGGATCTGCGCCACGACCTGCTCGCACAGCTTGTGCCGCCGGGCGGCGATGACGACGCGCGCGCCCTCCCGGGCGAACGCCAGCGCGATGGCTTTGCCGATGCCGCTGCTGCTCCCCGTGACGATCGCGATCTTCCCCGCCAGGCGTGGCATCCGTGGCTCCTGATCCTCGGCGAGGGGATTATAGCAGATGGGCTAACTCAAGGAGATTTCGGGCCCGACCGATACTGAAGGGCGAAGCGTCCGTGCCGATGAGGCCAGGTCCGGCGGGGAAGGACCCGGCCGGCTATAATATGAAAAGACACTGATCGTGTATTGACCCCGGTCAACCACTGTGGTACGCGAAGGCGACACAGGCTTCAGCCAGGCCACACGCCGAGGCTGGACCGTTGGCTGGGGGATCATCCGTAGAGGCTAAGACGTGGCGCGTCCGCTTTCGTGTCCCCAGTGCAGCAAAGACACCGTGCTCAGGGCCCGCTGTCTTTCGACCATTGAGCGGGTGGCGAGCCTGCTGTGGATCTCTCCCTTTCGATGCCAGTCCTGCGGGTGTCGCTTCCTGGCTTTTCGAGGGGGCCGTCGGTATGCCAAGGGTCTCGTAGATCGGCGTGAACACCGGCGTGTTCCGGTCCGACTCTCACTCTCGTTCTCTGGAGGAAAGATCCGTGAAAAGGGAGTCGTCCGGGATCTGTCCTTGGGCGGCTGCGTGATTGAAAGCAAGGCGAAGGTAAAAGTTGACGATATCTACTATCTGCAAATCTTCATCGACGAAGATGGACCACCCATCGAGACCGCGGCGGTGGTCCGTTCGGTCGGTCCCAGAGGTATCGGGTTCAAATTCCTTCGCTCGGCGCGTGACGACAGGCGCCTCCTGGAGTATCTTCATTCAGAGGAGGCCGGCGCAGATCGCGGTCCGCAGCCGTCGGAGGAGGGGAACCGCCGTCCCTGACCTGCGCTCCTCAGAGGCTTCTGTCAGATTCGTAAGCTGCCTCAGCTCCGAGTCCTGAGAAGCCGAGGCGATCACTCCTTCCTCCAAAATCTGAGAGCGCAGGGCAGCCGGGCTGGCCACGGCAAAGCGTCAAGTGTATCTCGGGTGGTGGCTCTCGTATCTCGCTAAGATTCTGACGAGACACCCTTCACGAACGACGAGCAACGCACTTATCGCTGTGTGGGAGATTCTGACCAAACCATGAGGCAGGGTGGCCAATTGAGTCCCGTCGTGGTAGAAAATAATGGGCTGCGATCATGTAGAAGGAGAGACGCCCATGGCCCAATGGTTTCCTGATTCGATCAGCTCGGTCGTTCTGGATGGGCTGAACTCGCTCATCCTCCTGGCGGTGCTCCTGATCCTGCGCACCCTCCTGGTACGCGCGGTGCTCAAGAGCCAGGGTCTGACCGTGGAGGCCCGGCGGCGCTGGGTGCTCACCATCCGCAATACGATGGCGTGGATCTTCGTCGTCGGGCTGATCTTCATCTGGGGGCATGAGCTCAGCGCCTTTGCCGTCTCCCTCCTGGCGCTCGCGGTTGCCCTGGTGCTGGCCACCAAAGAGCTGATCCTGTGTCTCAGCGGCTCCGTGCTGCGGATTGGAGCCAACGCTTATTCGTTGGGTGACCGGATCGAGATCGCAGGCCTGCGAGGCAATGTGCTCGATCAAACCCTGCTGGCGACCACCCTCCTGGAGATCGGACCCGGCGCGATGTCCAATCAATACACCGGACGCGCGGCCGTGTTTCCCAACAGCTTGCTGCTCAGTCACCCCCTCATCAACGAGACGTTCATGAAAGAATACATCGTCCATGTGATCATGGTTCCACTCACCACCGAGGACGACTGGCAGACGGCCGAACGGGTGTTGCTGGAGGCCGCCAGAGCCGAATGCGCGCCGTTTATGGGGGACGCTCAGCGGCACATGAAGCAGTTGGAGGAGAAAAACTGGCTGGACACTCCTTCGGTGGAGCCGAGAGTCACCATTCGTCTGCCGGAGCCGGGACGCATCAACCTGCTCTTACGCGTGCCCTCCCCGGCGCACCGCACGTCCCGCGTGGAGCAGGCGATCTTGCGGCGGTTTCTTTCAGCCTACACACCGGCGAGGGTGACGCTGAGGGAGAGAGGGTGAAATCAGCCTCGACCGAGAGCGACGGAAAATTCCGGCAGGGGAGCCGAGTCGACTGGCGAACCGCTCGCCGGAAGGAGACCCCGGCTGGAGCGCTCACACATCCGGAAAGAGCCATGGGGCTTCCGCTGCGCGCCGGGACTCATAGGCGACAATGGCGGGCTCGTGCTGCAGGCTGAGACCGACGGCATCCTGGCCGTTCAAGAGGCAGTCCTTGCGGAAGGGATCCACCTCGAAGCGGAACCGTACCGCGTCGGGGGTCGTGACCGTCTGAGCTGCGAGATCCACGGTGAGCCGGTAGCCTTCCTGCGCATAGACCGCCTGGAACAGCGTCTGGACCTCTTCCGCCTTGAGCACCACCGGCAGGATCCCGTTCAAGAAGCAATTGTTATAAAAAATGTCCGCGAAACTGGGCGCGATGAGACAGCGAAATCCCTCGTCGAGAAGGGCCCAGGGCGCGTGCTCCCTGGAGGACCCACAGCCGAAGTTGTCCCGGGTCAGCAGAATCGTGGCCCCGTGGTAGCGAGGCTGGTTGAGAAAAAACTCAGGGTTCGGCGTCCGATCCGGCTTCCGGCGCCAGTCGTAGAAGAGGCCCTCCTTCAACCCGCTCCGATGAATCGTCTTCAGGAACTGCTTCGGGATGATCTGGTCGGTATCAACGTTGACCAGGTCCAGCGGAGCCACGAGTCCGGTCAATGTGGAAAACGGCTGCATACACGCTCCGCTTCAGGCGAGGGGTGCGAGGCTAGGGGCGATAGGCAAGACTTCATCCCCCATTGCCTATAGCCTCTAGCCTATCGCCAATTTCGTATATCGACAAAATGGCCTTCCACAGCCGCCGCAACGGCCATGGCAGGGGACACGAGATGGGTCCGCCCGTCCTTGCCCTGTCGGCCTTCAAAATTCCGGTTGCTGGTGGACGCGCAGCGTTCGCCGGGCTGCAGGACATCGGCGTTCATGGCCAGGCACATGCTGCACCCTGCCTCTCGCCACTCGAAGCCCGCGTTGCGGAAGATTCCATCCAGCCCTTCTTCTTCAGCCTGCCGCTTGACCAGACCTGAGCCCGGGACAACCATCGCGTGCACGCCTTTGGCCACTTTCTTCCCTTTCAGGTACGACGCCGCCAGGCGCAAGTCCTCGATGCGCGAGTTGGTGCATGAGCCGATAAACACCTTGTCGATTCTGATTTGGGTGATGGGCGTGCCGGGGGTGAGACCCATATAGGCGAGCGCTTGCTCCGTCGCCCGCCGCTGCTTCTCATCGGGCATCTCCCGGGGATCCGGAACGATACCGTTCACCCCGGTCACCATCCCCGGGCTGGTCCCCCAGGTCACCTGAGGGGCGATCTCCTCCGCACGAAGCTGCACCCCCCGATTGAAGGTGGCACCGTCGTCGGTGGTCAACTGTCGCCAGGCCTTTACGGCGCGCTCGAGCAGCGGCCCTTTCGGAGCCATCGGCCGGCCTTGGATGTAGAAGAAGGTTTGGGCGTCCGGGGCGATCATCCCTGCGCGGGCTCCCCCCTCGATGGACATGTTGCAGAGGGTCATGCGCCCTTCCATGGAGAGGGCCCGGATCGCAGAGCCCGCATACTCAATCACATGACCTGTTCCGCCGGCTGTCCCGATCTTGCCGATGATCGCCAGAATGATGTCCTTGGCCGAGCAATGCCTGGAGAGTGTCCCCTCCACCCGAATCTCCATCGTCCTCGGGCGCTGTTGCAACAGGCACTGGGTCGCCAGGACATGCTCCACCTCGCTGGTCCCGATGCCGAACGCCAGGGCGCCGAAGGCGCCATGGGTCGAGGTGTGAGAATCGCCGCACACGATGGTCATGCCCGGCAGCGTGAACCCCTGCTCGGGCCCGATCACGTGAACGATGCCCTGACGCATGTCGTGCATGCCGAAGAGCGTGATGCCGAACTGCTTGCAATTCTCCTCCAGGGTCTCGATCTGCTTTGCGCTGATCGGATCCGCGATGCCCAAACTCCGGTCAGTCGTGGGCACATTGTGATCGGGCACCGCCAGCGTGGCACCGGGTCGCCGGGGTCGCCGCCCGGCAATTTTCAGCGCTTCGAAAGCCTGAGGGGAAGTCACCTCGTGGACTAGATGCCGGTCGATATACAGGAGGGTGGTCCCGTCCCCCTCTTCGCGCACGACGTGGGCGTCCCAGATCTTATCGAACATCGTCTTTGCCGGCATGGGTAGATTCCTTGACCCTGTCGCTCTAGGGCCGGACCCGCGGGCTGTCTCGATGAGTTCCTATTATACTTGCCGGGCCCCTCATTCTGCATCCGCGAGACGTGAGCCAGGCGTCGAGGTCTCACGAGGTACTCAGCACGGTCGGGATCCGCTGAGCGGCAGCCGTGGGGCGGGACGGGACCGGGAGCCGTCTGGATGAAAGGCTCGGCCAGCGGCGGCCGCCCCCCGTCTGGAGAGCGGCGCGCCGCCGACGAGCCCTGACAGCGTCAGGCGGGTGGACCTACGATTTCATGAGGAATCGGCCGTACACCACTCCTGCCAGTGCCCCACCCAGCAGCGGCCCGACCCAGTACACGATGTGATTGTCCCAGTAGCCTGACACCAGCGCTGGGCCGAAAGTCCGCGCCGGGTTCATGGACGCCCCGGTCAGCGGTCCTCCCATCAGAATATCGCAGAGGACGGTGAAGCCGATCCCGAATCCCCCAATGGCTTTCCAGGTGCCTCGGTCATCGATCGCGGTGCCGTACACGACTAGCACGAGAAAGAACGTCAGGACCACCTCGACCAAAATCCCGATCCCGGGCGTGACGCCCGATCCCAGGCCGGGGGTCCCCAGATGGACTGACTCCCACACCGCCGGCGGAAAGATGATTCGCAGGAGCACGCCGGCTACCACGGCGCCGACGAGCTGAGACACCACATAGGCGCCCGCCATCGGGCCTTTGATCTTCTTGCCTACCAGGGCCCCCACGGTCACGGCCGGGTTGAAATGGCCCCCCGAGATATGCCCCATGGCCGAAATCATCACCGCGAGCACAGATCCGTGCGCGAGCGCGATTCCGACCAGACCCGCATTGATGCAGATGGATCCGGCTCCAATGAAACAGAGCGCGAAGGTGCCGATGGCTTCCGCCACGCAGGGCTTCAACGCCTTGTTCATCTTTCTACCTCCTCCATTCTGGGTGCACTGCTGGGTTCCTCTCGCGGGCACGCCGGGCGCGCACGCGTGTCCTGATCACGGGTGCTTGGGCGGCGCCATCGTGGTCAGGTCACCCGTCAGATTCTTCATAAAGTCGATAAGGTCCTGTTTCTCCTGATCCGTCAGGTTCAGCGCACTCATGAACGGATCCTTGCCGGTCACCGCTTCGCCGCCCTTGTTGTAGAACTCGATGACTTCCTCGAGGGATTTGAACCCGCCCGTGTGCATGTACGGCGCCGTCAGGGCGATGCTGCGCAGCGTAGGCGTCTTGAAGGCGCCACGATCAGCCTCTCGCTTGGTGACCGTGTACCGGCCGAGATCTTCCTTGTTCGGTCCCACTTGCGGGACGCCGATGTTATGGAACTTGTTGTCGGTGAAATTGGGACCGTTGTGACAGAGGACGCAGCGGCCCTTTCCCTGAAACAGCTCCAGCCCGCGCTGCGCACTCTCCGAGAGCGCGCTCTTGTCGCCGCCGATATGGCGATCAAAGGGGGAATTCGTGGAGATCAGGGTGCGCTCGAAAGCGGCGATCGCTTTCGCAATGCCATCCGGGGCCACCTCCGTGCCGAAGACCGCCTTAAAGAGCACTTGGTAGCCCTTGTCCTTGCTGAGCTTCTTCACGACCCCGTGGAGAGTCTCGGCCATCTCGATGGGGTTCTGAATCGGTCCCAGGGCCTGCTCCTCCAACGAGCCCGCGCGGCCGTCCCAGAACTGCAGGTGGTTATAGGCGGCATTCAGGGCCGAGGGAGCATTCCGGCCGCCCTGCTTCCCTCCAACGCCGAGGGAAAACTGTCGGGGGTCAGAAAATCCGGCGGCCGGAACATGGCAGCTGGCGCAACTCACGCTGCCGTCCTTCGAGAGACGCGTGTCAAAGAAGAGCATCTTTCCGAGCTGCACCTTGGAGTCGAACTGAAGATTCTGTGATGGGATCCGAGGGCTCGGCAACTGGCCGAGCGCCAGATTGGGTTCCTCACTCGAGCTGTTGGAGGGGCTGAAAACCAGCAGCCAGCCCAGGGTAGCCATGAGGATCAGGCTCGAACGTTGAAACCGGTCCGAGTTCATACCATCCACTCCTTTCATTTCCGCCCGTCGGTGTCCAGCGGCGGCCGCTCATGCACGAAGCAGAACCCTTAAGCAGCCGAACCTACTCCCCGGTTCGGGGGAATGTCAAGAGGATGGATCGCACGTCGTCTCAAATTGGACCTACGAATCCACCGGCTCACCCTTGCCAAGGTGGAAGGGATCAAGACGAGGGATATTCGGAGTCAGTGTGCCTCATCAAATTGGAACGGTACTGGAACCCCCGAGGCGAGGACGGTATCATCTCGACGAGAAGGAACCCTCACCGGGACGTTCACGCCATGGCGAAGAAACCATCGGAAGGTGAGCCTGAGCCGAGATATCGGAACCTCGGAGGCTGGCTGCGGCTCGTCGCGCTCGGCATCCTGCTCTTTCCACTATTGAAGCTGGCGACGACGGCCGAGGACCTCCTGCCAGCCTTCACGATCGAGGCCTGGTCTGCGCTGACGAAGCCGGGCAGCCCCGCCTACCATCCGCTCAATGCTCGCGTCCTTCTCTTCGAGTTGATCGGCAATAGCCTGATTCTGGTGTTCTCCCTTTTTGTCGCGGGCAACTTCTTTCTCAAGAGCCGGCTCCTCCCGCGGATCATGGTCGTGTTCCTCCTCTGCACCCTGCTCTTCTATGTGGCCGACTACTTTGTCTCCGGCCTCCTGCCGGCCATCGCGGCCGAGAGGCCGACTGAGTCCTTGATCGACCTGGCCGCAGCCTTCCTCATCTGCGCGGTCCTGGTGCCGTACTTCCTGTTCTCCAAGCGGGTGAAGGGCACCTTCGTACGGTAACGATGCGCGTCGCTCGTCGTTCGGGAAGCGTATCTCGTCAGCTTCTTCACGAGACACGAGATACGAGATACCAGCGGCGTTCGGTGGAACCGAACGCCGCAGTGGATATTCCTGAAGGCTCCGGGCTACAATCCGCGGGATGTCCGACCCTGTGACCACGCCGAGCTCTGTGGTGCGCGCGCAGAGTGAGAACCACTCGGTCGTCAAAGCCGCCGGATTGATCGGCGTGGCCACGTTCTCCAGCCGCGTCCTCGGTTTTATCCGAGACATGGTCCTCGCCCGTCTGTTCGGCGCGACGCCGGCCGCGGACGCGTTCTTCGTCGCCTACCGGATTCCCAACCTCCTTCGAGAATTGTTTGCCGAAGGCTCCATGTCCTCGGCGTTCATTCCAGTGTTCACCGAATACCAGACTCTCCGTACCAAGCGAGAGGCCTGGGAGCTGGCCAGCGCCATGTTCACAACGTTGCTCACGGTCGTTACCCTGATCACGGTGGTGGGTGTCCTGGCGGCGCCGTGGATCGTCTGGGTCCTGGCTCCGGGGTTCCACGATGAGCCGTACAAACTCGCGATGACGACGCTCCTGACCCGGATCATGTTTCCCTATCTCTTATTCATCAGCCTCGCGGCCCTAGCCATGGGCATCCTCAATTCACTGCGCGCCTTTGCGGCGCCGGCCTTCTCGCCCGTCTTTTTCAATATCTTCATTATCGGGTGCGCCCTGATCCTCTCTCCGACCCTCCCGGAGCCGATCGTGGGCGTGGCCATCGGCGTCGTCGCGGGTGGCGCGGCACAGTTCGCCATGCAGTTGCCGGGGCTCAGTCTCCGAGGGATGCTGTTCGGTTGGCGATTCCAACCAAGGCATCCCGGCGTGCGCCGCGTCGGGGCCTTAATGGTGCCGTCGCTGGTCGGGCTCTCGGCGACCCAGGTCAACATCACGATCAGCACGATCATGGCCTCGTTCTTCGCGGGAGGGCCGACATATCTCTTCTACGGCATGCGGCTCATCCAGTTTCCCTTGGGCATCTTCGGCGTGGCGCTGGCGACGGCCATCCTGCCGACCATGTCCGCCCAGGCGGCTAGGGGCTCGCTTGAGGAACTCCGTGCAACGCTGGGATTTGGGTTGCGGATGATCCTGTTCATCATCCTTCCCGCCATGCTGGGCCTGATTTTGTTGAGGGTGCCGATCGTGCATCTGTTCTTCGAGCACGGGGTCTTTTCGGCCGCTGCTACGGTGGCCACGGCCGCCGCGGTGCTCTGCTACGCGGTGGGCCTGTGGGCCTTTGCAGGGGTCCGGATCATCGCGGCCGCGTTCTATTCGCTGCAGGACACCACGACACCGGCACTGGCGGCCGTGGCCACCGTGGTAACCAACCTGGTCATGTCGTTATTGTTGATGGGCCCTCTCCGGCATGCAGGGCTGGCGCTGGCCACTGCGGTGGCCGCCATGGTGAACGTCGGGATACTGGTCTTTGTACTCAACCGGCGGCTGGGCGGCGTGGATTGGTCCTCGATCGGGCGTTCCGCAGTCCGCGCGTTGGTGGCGGTGGTGCCGGTGGTGCTGGCCTGCCTCTGGGTGGCCGGGATGGAGGTGTGGACGCGCGAGGGAGAATGGATGGCCAAGGCAGTCATGCTGACCGTGGGCATCGGCCTGAGCGTGACGGGATATGTCGGCGCTCACGCACTGATGCGCTCGGATGAACTGGAGGTGCTCTGGGGGATGGTCTCGCGTAAGATTGGACGTGTGGATGGAGGCGCGGTGAGGTAGCCAGGGCGGGGCGGTCGGGGTGGGCCCCTGCTCGCAGAGCGCGCACTCAGGATCGTTCGTAGAGGCCCTTGAGGATGGAGTGCTCACTCGATGCGCGCAATAGGTCCCACCCCGACCACCCCACTGTGTTTCTCCCCGGGCCCAGGGAGGTGGTGAGTAAGAGCAGGTGCGGCTGACCGAGACGATCACATCACAGCAGGCCAGGGGCGCGGCGCCCGCTGGAGGAGGAACGGATCGATGAAACAAAGAACCTCACGTACTACCCCGAAGCTCGAACCTCGAACTTCGAACCCCTCAACCGCCGTCTTTTGGACGACGTGGGGCTGGATGGCCATTGCCGCATCCCCGCGCGGCGTGCAGTCCATTGTGTTGCCGAAATCGTCGCGGAAATCTGCCGAAGCGGCCCTTGGAAGGGGATTGATCTCCTCCAACGGTCGCCCGACGCCTGACATCCCACCCCCAACGATTCTTTTGAAGGAGGCTCGCGCACAGTTGGTCGCTTTTCTTGAGGGGAAGCGGCGTGAACTGGACTTTCCGGTAGACCTGTCTGGAGGGTCAGCATTTCAGCGTCGAGTCTGGCGGGCGACCCTCCCCATCCCCTATGGACGAGTCCGTTCGTACAAATGGGTGGCGCTTCGAATCGGCGGGACACCCTATGCGCGAGCGGTCGGTCATGCCCTTGGGGCCAATCCCCTGCCGATCGTCATACCGTGTCATCGCGTCGTCGCCCATGATGCGTCCCTCTGCGGATTCGCAGGCGGTCTGCAGATGAAACGACGGCTGCTGAACCTCGAGGGGACGCTTTCACAACTTCGTCATAGGGGAAATGGTTGATGGTTCATGGTTGATGAAGAGCAAGGTTCTCGCCTGCTGTTCCATTCACCATTTGCCATTGAGCATTAATCATGAGCCATTGATTATTTCTTCATGGACCATTAGCCATCAACCATAAGCCATGTGTTCTCTATGAAAGCGGTGCTTCAGCGTGTGACGCGCGCCTCGGTGGAGGTGGGCGGCAAGGTGGTGGGGCAGATTTCTGCCGGGCTGCTGGTGCTGCTCGGGGTGGCCAAAGGGGATGGGGAGGCGGATGTCCGCTATATGCAGGAGAAGATCCCGGGCTTGCGGATCTTCAGCGATGAGCAGGGCAAGATGAACCGGTCGATCGCGGAGGTACGCGGCGGAGTCCTGCTGGTCTCGCAATTCACGCTCCTGGGCGACACGGACAAGGGTCGTCGTCCCGGCTTCGACAAGGCCGCCCCTCCAGACGTGGCTCGCGCACTCTATGAGCAGGTGGCAACCGGGCTAAAGGTACAGGGAGTGCCTGTTGAAATGGGGGTCTTTGGCGCTGCGATGCGGGTGTCTCTGGAGAACGACGGGCCGGTCACTTTAATCCTGGACAGCCGCGAGAAATTCCCTTCCGGTCCGGGCGGTTAAAGGTCTCTTAGGAAGGTTCCGATACTGCCCCCAGATGATTCGGTGGTAGAATAGTCGGTAGTGAGAACCAGCCGTTTCTGTCGGGCAGAGGCGAGCACCTTGTCGGACGAGGAGCGGGGAGTGTAAGAAATGCGCATCCCAGACCATCATCCACTGCGCCGACTCTTCGGCACGCTGACCGAGAGAAGCTTTGCCGACAACTTGCGCTGGCCCGACATGAACGTGACCGAGTATGTCTCCAACCTGCTGGTCGAGTTCACGCACACGGACCAGTTGTACGCCATTCGTAACAAGGAGGGAGCCCGTGTTGAGACCGTGGCGGACCTGCTCTACGAATCGGAAGTGCTGCTCGAAGCGCAGTCGATCGAGCGCGAGCAAGAAGTCCACCGGCATATCGGCGACTTCACGCTGTTCATGGCCGGCCTGTTCCCGGAATACCTCAAGCGGCTCAAGTCCGCAAGCCTGATCTACCACAAGGATTTCCTCGTGGATTACGTCAAGACGGGAAAGCGCTCCTATGGGATTGTGGCGCAGATCGGAGGACTCGAGTCCACTGATCGCACGCCGCTCTTCCGCAAGCTGTCCGAGAATTTCGAGCTCTGCGTGACCGGCCTCGGCTTCGTGCGGTCCGACTTGGATCGCATGCAGGATCCCACCTTCCGCAAAGCCAAGACCATCCTCCTCCATTGAGACTCCGCTCCCCACTCCTCCTGGTCCATGGTGGCGCCGGTGCTCGCGCCATGACGGCCGCCCAGCGCGCCTGCCTGCGCGAGGCCCTCGTCGACGGCTCTGGACAGTTGCATCAGGGCCGGCCGGCCGTCGAGGTGGTGGAGGCCGCGATCCGCGTCCTGGAGGCGTCGGGCCTCTTCAACGCCGGGGTCGGCGCGCGGCTGCAACTCGACGGATCCCGCCGGATGGATGCCGCGCTCATGGAAGGACACGGGCTCCGGGCGGGCGCGGTGGCCTCGATCCAGCAGGTCCGTCACCCGATCACCGCGGCCAGGCTCGTCATGGAGAAGACAAGCCACGTGCTGCTCGTGGGCGAGCCGGCCACCCGCTTTGCCCGTCACTTCAGGCTGGAGCGACAGCGCTCCCCGACGCGCGCGCAGCAGAAGGCATCGCGGTCTACCGCGAAGGTGGGTTGGGCGCGGGGCTCATTTCAGAAGACCCTGCGACTCTATGATGCGATGCGTAGCGGGCAGGCCGGAAAGCTGGGCACCGTGGGCGCGGTGGCGCTCGATCGTGATGGATCCCTGGCGGCGGGCGCCTCAACCGGGGGCATCGCGCTCATGCTCCCCGGGCGGGTCGGTGACACCCCCTTGATCGGGAGCGGCCTCTACGCCGATGACGAGGCGGGCGCCGTCTCGATGACGGGCTGGGGAGAGTGCATCATGCGCCTCGCGGTGGCGAAAGACATCTGTGACCGGCTCGCGGCCGGAGCGACTCCCTCGACGGCTGCGCGACTCGTCCTGGAACGGCTCGTCCGTCGGACCGACGGCGCGGCAGGCGCCCTGGTGCTCACACCACGCGGTCGCTTTGCGATTCGACACACGACTCCCCGCATGACCGCGGGCTATTGGGGCGGCAGAGGCGAGCCGGTGGTTGCGGACCGATTCGCTTAAGGGTGCTCTACACAATGGTCTCCTTTCGCCAAAGTCTGGTTCCATTCTCGACTATTGGCTTTACCTTCTTTGCCTGCGTTGGCGTGATAGCATTAATCTATTCCGTGTATTGCTGGCTAAGGGTCTGCTTCATTGAGGAGATGCTGTGGCTCCCGAGCCCGCTTCCTTTCCTGGAGACGCATTCTATGACCCGTGAAGGCCATCGGTACAATCGGCGATTTTATGTAAGTCTTCTGACTGCGGTTGCGGCGTTCAATATCAGCGTCACTATTGTATACTTTGGCGAATGATTGCGGAGTTTGGAGGGCAGGAGACGCTACGTACTTGGTGAACTACGATGAACCGTGTCCTGTTTCATCTCGCCTTTCCCGTGACCAGCCTACAGGAGACCAAGCGGTTTTATGTCGACGGGCTCGGCTGCACGCTTGGTCGTGAGTCTGCGACCGCGATTACGCTGGAGCTGCGCGGGCATCAGCTCATCGGCCACCTCACGAAGGAGCCCGTGCAAGCCCAGCAGGGCATCTACCCCCGGCACTTCGGCCTGGTGTTTACCTCCGAGGAGGACTGGCAAGCGTTGGTCGATCGGGCCAAGGCCAAGGGCCTGCGCTTTTTTCAGCAACCGCGCCGCCGATTTCCCGGGACCCGTCTAGAGCACGCCACGTTCTTCCTGGAAGACCCCGCCCACAATCTGCTCGAATTCAAGCACTACAAGTACGAGTCAGCCATCTTCGGCGAACGAGATCAGACCGTCGTGGGCGATACCGATTAAGCCCTCCGGCGTCTTTCAGTCCGATGGCCCAGGCGACTTCAAAGTTTCCTGCGGTGGTGAGAGAGAATGAGGTGATGGCCGCTCCTCACTGGTTGCGTCAGAACTATCTTGCGTTTCCGTGTCCGGAGGTATGAGCGGTGGAGGTTCAGACGAAGTCTCTGGGATGGACGAGTCAGTGCCCTGGTCCGGCGCGGCACCCCTCCGGACCCCGTATCGTGTCCACAGCAATTTCAGGATCCATCGCTGTCGCTTGGCCAGGTAGGGGGTCATCGCAAGCGGGTCGTACTGCCGCGGCGCCGGGAGGATGGCCGCCAGCAACGCCGCTTCCTCCGGGCTCAGGTTCGCGGCCCGTTTCCCGAAATGATGCCGCGCCGCCGCCTCGGCCCCGTACACATCCCGCCCCCATTCAACCACGTTGAGATAGAGCTCTAGAATTCGGTCCTTGGTCAGATGGCGTTCCAAGGTCCACGTGATCAAGGCCTCGTTGACCTTTCTCAGCAAGTTTTTGTCAGTGGTGAGATAGAGGTTCTTGGCCAGTTGCTGGGTGATGGTACTGCCTCCCCGCTGGAGTTTGCCCTTCTCCAGATTCCGCATGGCCGCCTCCCTGATGCCCTCCCAGTCGAACCCCTCATGCTGGTAGAAGGAGGCATCCTCGGAGATGATGACCGCATGTTGCAGGTGCGGGGAGATGAGCGACAGTGGGACCCAGGTCTGGTTGGGTTTGAAGGGAAGGCCTTGCGCTTGAGCCTCCGCGATGCGCTCTTCGATCAGCGACGTCGAGGCGGGATTATGGGTGGCCAAACGTAACACGTCCGGACGCGTCGCCATCCAGTAGCCAGAGACGCCGGCCAATGAGACGGTGACGAGCATGGCCAGGCCGAAGAGGAGACGGGGCAGGAGCCGTTCCGAGTTTGACTTCAGCATAGCTCGATGATACAGGAAGAGCCTTCAGCTTTCAGCCATCAGGCTGGAGTAGTGCTCCCGAGTGATCAGGTCGGGTCTCCCGCCCCACTGCTGATGGCGGACGGCTGAGAGCCGACCGCTCCAGAGAGACAGCCATGAAAATTGTCGCTGCGGATTTTATCAAGAGTTGCCAGGCAAGAGAGCAATTTCCGCACCATGATCTGTCGGAGGTGGCGTTCGTGGGCCGCTCAAACGTGGGGAAATCTTCGTTGATCAATTCTCTCCTCTATCGAAGACGCCTCGCCAAAGTGAGCGGCACACCTGGCAAGACCAGGATCCTGAATTTTTTTCTGGTGCACACCGCGGATCCCCGTTTGCGGAGCTTCTATCTCGTCGATCTGCCGGGATACGGATACGCGCGGGTGTCCAAGTCGCTGCGAGCCCAGTGGGGACCCATGATCGAAGGGTATCTGACCGGACGCCCCTGCCTGCGGGCCATTCTCCTGCTCGTGGACGCTCGAGGGCTCGAACGACCCGACTGGACCACCTTCGAATGGCTGAACGAGGCCGCCCGCCCGCCCATCGTGGTGGCGACCAAGGTCGATAAACTCTCGCACGGTGAGCGCCGCAACCGTCTGGCCGCCATCGCCGAAACGCTCAGCCTCTCAGCCGACCGTCCGCTCATTCCGTATTCGTCGATCACCCACGAGGGACGGGATGAGTTGTGGCGCGAGATCCGGGCAATGCTGGGCTCAATGACCTAGCCTCGTACTTCTTGGCGTCGCACGCCTCTTCAGAACAATTTGATGTTGATGTAGGCCTTGTCCTTGAGTGAACCGATCCAGGCCTGATAGACGTCCTCCCCTTTCTGCTGTGCAACGAGGTTGTGGATCTCAACCTTGACCTCGGAGAAAGGACGGAACTGAGCCGGCTTCTTCTCCTCCAGGCGGATGATGTGCATGCCCAGGGGTGTCTCAACCGGCTCACTCACTTGACCCGGGAGCAGGGAGGCGAGCGCCCGTTCGATCGGCGGGAGGAGTTCCCCCTGGCGGACGAAGCCCAGGGCACCGCCACGGGCGGCCTCCGCACCGGCGGAGTGCCGCAAGGCAAGGTCCCCGAATTCCTGACCTCGCTGCAAGACCGCGTAGACCTCAGCGGCTTTTTTTCGCGCGTCCGCCAGGCTTTCACCGGATCGGGGCTGGATCAGGATCTGGCTGATGCGGTATTCGTCTGGAAGCATGAACCGGGTCCTGTGCGAGTCGTAGTACCGCGTCAACTCGGCGCTCGAGACCATCACGCCGCTACGCACTTCGCGGTCCACGACCTTCATCAACATCATTTGCTCCTTGAGGAATTGCTTGTCACGGGGGTTGGTCTCGTCGATTTTCTCTCCTTGACGCTTCAGCTCACTGACAGCCGCGGCCAGCTCTTCGTCCGAGACCTCTACCCCCTTACCCTGCGCAACCTGCATTTGCAACCGGCGTTCGATCATTCTGGTCAGGCCCGCGTACTCCAGCTGCCGCAGACGTCGATCCAGCTCGGCTCCGCGGTATTTTTCCCGCAGGCGCGCTTCCTCGGGTTGGATCTCTGCCTTCAGTTCAGAGAGCATGATGACATCGCTGTTCACGACCGCGATGATGCGGTCTGCCACATGGGCCGCGTGCGACAGCGAGGGAGCCCAGATGGCGAGCAGAAGGGCTGCCGAGCCGAGCCATCGACCTCCGCGACGGGGACTCAGGCGATGGAAAACCCCCGGATCGTACGGGGGCCGTGTCGTGATCATGTTGGGATACATTCCAGCACCGTGAACATTCGGCGCCTGACGGCTTATCACGCAGCCTGGCTTAGCGGGCAGGGACGCGAGACGGCTTGCCGGTGTCCTCTGTCACAAATTTTGCAGCCTCCGCTATCCGTATCGTCGCTGTCTTTCTCAGCTTCGACAGATAGTCCTCGAACCGCTGACGGTGCTTCTCGGCGTACAGTTCCTGCCGGAGCCGGTCACGTGCGGCCTTCTCAGCGGCCTGGGCAGCGTGAGAGGCATAGTAGGCCTCTAGCTCGGCGTCCGCGATCTGTACCGGCTCACTCAGCGCCATCTTCATCAGCTGGTCGAGCAAGAGCTGCTCCTTGTATCGCTCCGTGCGCTCACGGAAGTTCGGTTCCTTGTCAAAGCCGAGTCGACGAGCTTCCTGGAGGAGCAGTTCACGGGCGATCATGTCCTCGAGGAATTTGCGTTTTCCACCTTCATGCTCGTACCGTGCCCGAACCGACTCAGGCAGTTCCGACCAGCGGAACTCGAACTCGCTCTCGGTGATGGGCCTCCCGTTCACGATAACGAGCACCGAGGGATCCTGCGCGGGAGCGCAGCCGCTGAGCCAGGCAACGGGAGCGAACGCGAGCAGGGAGCCGACCAGAAGCGCTTCCAGGAATGCCAATGCCGAACGCTGCCTGCTGCACCCTATCATCAAAGAGATTTCCTGGCCCCGCGGGTTGAACGCTCTAGGTACCACAGACCGTCAGGGTTTGCAAGACCGCGGTCAGCTCGGGAACGAGTGTCTGCCACTCCGGGGCGGGCATCTGGATCTCGAAAGACTGGGGGGACAGGAAGCGCAGCCGACGCTGATAGCGATCCATCAACTGCCGGACGCCGGCCTCCGGCATGCGAGCCTTGGGATCCAGGGTGATCGCGACCGCGCCTGGCTTCGCTTCGACGGAGGACAGCCGGAGCGCCTTGGCCAGCAGCCGGACCTGCATGACCTCAAACAGCCGCTCCACCGGGTCGGGGAGCGCTCCGTATCGGTCTTGAAGCTCCCCGTGGAGCAAGGCTAAGTCACCGACCTGCTGGCTAGAGGCCAGCCGTTTGTACCATGTCAACCGCTGATGGGCATCCGCGACATAGTCCTCCGGGATGAAGGCGGAGACGTTCAGGTGCAACGTGGGGTCTGGTTCCTCCTCGACAACCACGGTCCCTTTGAGGTGCTGCACCGCCTGCTCCATCATCTGCAGATAGAGGTCCAGCCCGACGGCCGCGATGTGTCCCGACTGCTGCTTGCCCAGCAGGTTGCCGGCGCCGCGAATCTCCAGGTCCGCGGCGGCGATCCGGAACCCCGACCCCAGTTCCGTGAACTCCTGGATCGCCACGAGCCGCTTTTGCGCGTCACCGGTGAGGGCGGCTTCATCGGAAATGAAGAAATAGGCGTAGGCCTGGAGGCCGGCTCGGCCGACCCGGCCGCGGAGCTGGTAGAGCTGCGCGAGCCCGAACGTGTCCGCACGGTTGACGAGGATCGTGTTGGCGTTCGGAACGTCCAGCCCCGATTGGATGATGGCCGTGGCCACCAGCACCTCCGCCTCCCGACGGAGGAACCTGAGCATGACGGACTCGAGGAGCCGTTCGTCCATCTGTCCGTGGGCCATGACGACTCGCGCCTCCGGCACCAGGTGCTGGAGCCAGGTCGCCATCCGCTCCATCGACTGGACGCGGTTGTGGACAAAAAAGGCTTGCCCGCCTCGGCCCACTTCACGGAGGATCGCCTCCCGGATCACAGTCTCGTTGAAGCGGAGCACCTGGCTGCGGATGGCCAATCGTCCCGCTGGCGGCGTCTCGATCACGGAGAGATCCCGCACGCCGGAGAGCGCCAGCTGAAGCGTCCGGGGGATCGGGGTCGCCGTCAGCGTGAGCACGTCCACCTGGGTCCGGAGCTGCTTCAGGCGCTCCTTATGACGGACTCCGAACCACTGTTCCTCGTCGATGATGACGAGGCCCAGATTCCGGAACTGAACATCCTTTTGCAAGAGACGGTGGGTGCCGATGACCACGTCGAGCGTGCCTGTCGCCAGGTCCTTCAGTACGGTGCTCGTCTCTTTCGGGGTCTGAAACCTCGAGAGCATGGCCACACGCGTGGGGAATGGGGCCATGCGTTGCGAGAAATTCTCGAAGTGTTGCTGCGCCAGCAGCGTGGTGGGGACCAAGACCGCTACTTGGCGGTTGGATTCCACCGCTTTGAATGCGGCCCGCATCGCGACTTCCGTCTTCCCATACCCCACATCCCCGCACACCAGGCGATCCATGGGTTTGGGCAACTCCAGGTCGCGCTTGATCTCGTCGATGGCGCGAAGCTGATCCGGCGTCTCCTCGTATTCGAAGGCCGCCTCGAACTCATGGGTCAGCGTGCTATCCCCGTCGTATTCGGGCCGGTGCACGACCTCCCGATTCGCGTGCAGGTCGATGAGCTCGTGGGCCATCTCCTCGATTCCCTTCTTCACGCGCGCCGTCGTCCGCGCCCAACTGGCCCCGCCCAGCCGGTCCATCCTGGGCGCGGAGCCTTCCGCTCCGCGATAACGCTGGACCTGATTCAGCCGATCCAGCGGAACGTAGAGCCTGTCGCCCCCAGCAAACTCGAGAATCAGATAGTCGCTGTCGAAACCCTGGATCGACAACCGACGGAGCCCCCGATACCGTCCGATCCCATGCTGGATGTGGACGACGAAGTCATCCACGTTCAGGTCCTCCAGGGACGATAAGAACGTCGCGGTCTTGCCCCTGGCGGGAGGCCGGTGTCGGAGGCCTTTCGCGAAGAGTTCCTCGTCGGTGATGATGGCGAGCCGTCCCTCGGCTGAGACGAAGCCGGCGGACAGGTCGCCCTGCAGCAGGTAGAAGGGACGTTTCTGCGTGGAGGCAGATGCCCAGTCCTCAGGACTCCACCGAGCGGCTGGCAAGTCATGCTCGGTCAACAGGGCGATCAAACGATCGACCTGCCCGCGGCTTCGCGCCACGATCACTACCGGCCCCACGCTGCGCAGGCGCTCCAGAATCGACAGAGTTTCGTGAAACGGGGTGCCGCGCAACGCCAGTCCGACGCTCTGTGGAGACTGCACGGGGAAGGACACGCTGGGGAGCCCGGACGCGTCCGGAGATGACATGGGGTCCGTCACCACCTGCGACCAGCGCTGAGCCTGCTCCAGGATGTCCGGCCATGCCAGATACAGCCGGTCGGGCGCGGGGTAAGGACCGTCCTCTCTGGGTCCCCGATGTCGGGCGTAGGCTTTCGCCACCTCTTCATGGAATTCCGCCGCCTTCTTGGCCAGGACCTCCGGCCGGTCCAGCATTAAGAGGGGTGGCGCAGGGAAGTAGTCGAGGAGGGTGTGCATGCTCGGATAGATCTCGGGAGCGCGCCACTCTGCGTCCTGTGGCAGAGGAGCCGGCGACGGCCGGTCAGCGGCCTCCAGCACCTCGCGAGCCGGCAGCAGCCACGCCAGATCCAGCTTCGCCGTCGACTTCTGCGTCGCTGGGTCGAACAGCCGCACCGACTCGACCATGTCGCCCAGGAACTCGATGCGGAGCGGCTCGTCATGGGCCGTCGAGAAAATGTCCACAATGCCGCCCCGGATGCTGAATTCCCCCGGAATCTCGACCACCGACCCGCGACGATAGCCGAGGCGGAGCAGGCGCGAGGCGAGCGCATCTCGTTCCACGGTCTCCCCTGGCCGAACTCGGAGACTGGCGTCAGCGAAGGTTTCGAACGGCAGCAGGCGCTGGATGATCGCGGGCACGGAGGTCACCAAGAGGGTTCGGGCTCGCTCGACGAGGCGGTGGAGCGTGCGCATGCGCCGCGCAATCACCTCGACATGCGGGGGAGTGGCCTCGTACGGCAACGTTTCCCATTCGGGAAACAGCACCAGGGCGGTCGGGGAGAGGCCCAGCATCGTGGAGAAGAACTGAAGGTCGTTGTACAGCCGCTCGGCCTCCTCGTCGGTCGGCGTCACGACCAGCCATGGCCTGTCCTTCTCCGCGTGCGTCAGCAAGGCGAGCGCAAAAGCGGTCGTCGACCCGTGCAGGCCGGTCAGACTTGCGCGGCCCTGGGTACGGGAGAGGAGATCCAGGATCGGCTGCAGGGTGTTGTCCCAATAGGTAAGACGTGATGACGGGGCGGGCATAGATTCTGACGCGAGTCGTGATGAGTGATGCGTTATGGGTGATGACTCAAGCCCTTACCGATAGCTGGATTCTCCCTGATCACGTTTCACGTCTTTCAGGCTCTTGATTTTGTCCACGAGGGTCGTCGTGGAGACGCCGGGCACCAGCGGGATCGACTGGACGCGTCCGCCTCGGGCTTCGACGATCTCGCGGCCAACGATCGCCTCGGGTGGCCAATCGCCGCCCTTGACCAAGACATCCGGCTGAAGCTCGGCAATGAGGCGGGCCGGGTCTGGCTCGTCAAAGAGGACCACGTAATCCACGCAGGCCAGCGCCGCGAGCAGTTCGGCGCGCTGAGCTTCGGGCACAAGGGGCCGACCGGCTCCCTTCTTGAGCGCTCGCACGGAGGCATCCGTATTCACCCCCACCACCAGCAGGTCGCCAAGCTCGCGTGCCGCCTGCAGGTACCGGGTGTGCCCGATATGCATCAGGTCGAAGCAGCCGTTCGTGAACACGATGCGGTGACCCTTCGCACGGCGCTTGGCGAGTACCTCCACCAGATCGGTTCTGGCTCGGACCTTGTCGGGCATGGCGACATCTTACTTGAAGAAACAGCAGAAATCCTAGTCTTCAATAGCAAACGCGCAAGCACCTCTTGGCCTGTCCGTGCGAATAGCCTAGACTGGCGGCCGAAAGGAGGAACGGAGATGGATGATCTTGATGACCAGGGAGGAAAGGCCTATAGCCTCTATACCTCGATCCGTCGCTACTTTGAGCCGCTCCGGGAACACTGGGACAAACTGACTCCTGCCGAGCAAGCCGTGGTCATTCGTGAAGTTGAAGCCTTCCTCAATTCAGTCCGGCCGTCGACAGGCCGGTCCGGCTGATCAGGGCTTCGCGAGTCGGCGACTCGTCAGGCGTGACGGTCTTCCCCGCAATCCGATAATCCTCGAGCCAATCCCCGCGATATGATCCTCGCGGTGCTGTAGCCCCCGTCGGGTATCCTCCGAATTCTTTATACATTCCATATACTGGCTCCAAACCTGAACGCCTTTGATTATTCGAGTCAACCAGGGGCCTATTAAACTTATGCTACATTTCGTACGCGGCTTTTATGCCGTTGCCTGCCACGTCCGCGGAGACCCGAGGCAGGCTGCGTGGGCCCACAGAAGGCCGCAGGGATACTGGGAATCAGGCCCCAGAGTATGGCAGCACGCGTGGCAGAAGTGACGATCGAAGCAAGACTTCCTGAAGCTCAGGCGTCGGACCCCACGGCTCCGAAGGACCGGGTGCGCCCGAAACAGGGTGAGCCGCCCGATCCCGCCGTGACGTCCAGGCGCTACCAGATTATCCTGCTGCACACCCTGGTGACCGTTGTACTCGGCTACGAACTCCTGTTCAGCACGCAAGCGCTGGTGAGTTTCAGGATCAAGCAGTTCATCGTCTTCGAGCTGATCTTGACCAGCGTCGCGTTGGCGTTGATTCCAATCCGCCTCTGGGCAGCGAACTGGCTGGCTGGAGCACTGGCGGTCGCCGACACGATTGCCACGACCCTGGTCATCTACCTGTCCGGTCACGCCAGCTCTGATCTGTTCCTGACCTATTTCCTCATTGTCCTGATGGCCGCCTTCGCTCCCACGCTGCCCCAGATGATCGGCATCTCGGCGACACTCTGCCTCGCGTATGCGACGAGTCTCTATATGGACATCGGGGAGATCGGCTCTTTGGGAACCGGCCACCTCCTGCAGATCCCGGTCCTGCTGATCATGGCCGTCTACTACGGGGTGACCACCGAGGCGGCGAGGAAATTGAGCCGTGAGAAGATGAGTCTGCTCGAGCACCTCAGCGAGCGAAAACGGATGGAAGAAGCCCTGCGGGAAAGTGAAGAGCGGTTTGAAGCCTTCATGGACAACAGCCCGGCGGTGGCCTTCATGAAGGATGAGGAAGGCCGGTTTGCGTACGCGAACAAGCCGTTCGAGCGTCGCTTCAACCTGAACAAGCCGGATTGGTCAGGGAAGACCGATCTCGAGCTCTGGCCCGCTACCATCGCGGAGCAGATGCGAGCCAACGATCGGGCCGTCCTCAGTGCAGGCACAAGCAAGGAACTCGAGGAGACCATGCCCACGCCGGACAACCGTCTCCACTCCTGGATGGTGTTCAAGTTCCCGCTTCGAGATACGTCCGGTCGCCGGTACCTCGGCTGCATCGCGTTGGACATCACCGAGCGCAAGCAGCTCGAGGCGCAGTTCCGTCAAGCGCAGAAGATGGAGGCCGTCGGGCGGCTGGCCGGCGGGATCGCCCATGACTTCAATAACCTGCTGACCATCATCGTCGGGTACACCCAGCGGCTCATGGGTCGCTACGACTCGACGGACCCGGCTCATGACGAACTCCAGGAGATCAGCAAGGCCGGTTATCGGGCGGCCGCACTCACCCAGCAGCTTCTGGCGTTCAGCCGTCGGCAGATGATCCAGCCAAAAGTATTGGATCTCAATACGGTCGTATCCGACACGAGCAACATGCTGCAGCGGATGATCGGGGAGGATATCCGCCTCGCCACGGTGTTGGCGCCGGACCTTGGCTCCATCAAGGTGGACCCGGGCCAGATGGAGCAGGTGATCATGAACCTGGCCGTCAACGCACGCGACGCGATGCCGCAGGGCGGCAAGCTGACGATTGAAACCGAGAATGTGGATCTGGAGCGGCCCATGCCCAACGGGCCGGTCACGGTCGCTCCCGGTCGCTATGTAGTGCTCTCAGTCCGGGATACCGGCCAAGGGATGGACGCGGACATCCAGGCCCGTATCTTTGAGCCCTTCTTTACGACCAAGGAACCGGGCAAAGGGACAGGACTCGGGCTCTCCACCGTCTACGGCATTGCCAAGCAGAGCGGAGGCTATATCTTCGTCTCCAGCCAGCAGGGGCGTGGGACCACCTTCAGGCTCTACCTGCCGCGTGTCGAGGAAGCGGCCGAGGTCTTCGTGCCGGCCGATCCGGCCAGCACGTCGACGAGAGGCTCCGGGACCTTGCTTCTGGCCGAAGATGAGGTGGGTGTGCGGGCCCTCGTGCGCAGGATTCTCGAAGGAAACGGCTACACTATCCTGGAGGCATCGAACGGGGCGCAGGCTCTGGAGCTCTATGAACGCTACCAAGGGTCTGTCGGTCTGCTGATCACCGATGTGGTCATGCCTGGCGGGATGAGCGGCCGACAGTTGGCCGACCGTCTCCTCGCCAAACGTCCAACGCTCAAGGTTCTCTTTGTCTCGGGCTATACCGATGAAGCCATCAGCCGGCACGGTGTGCTCGAGAAGGGCGTCGAGTTCCTGAAGAAGCCGTTCTCCCCGGAGGCGCTCGCGCGCAAGGTGCGCGAGATCCTGGACGCGCCAACCGAGGACAGCCCGCGCCACGCCGTCAGCACCTCCTCTTGATCACTCCAAACAGCGCAGCCCCTCCCCGCCAGTACGGTTCCAACTCATTGCGCCAAGCTCGACGAGGGTACTGATCCCGTACCTTCATCGACAATGACGCAATGTCCTAGTCTTGAAAAGCTGGAACGGCGCTAGTCCAGACGGTACGGCACATCCAGCACGACCACATTGTACTTGAAGAGCAGCGCGCCTTTGATCAGCAGCGCGCGCTGGTTGTGCAGGAGGGTCTGCCACCAGTGACCGGGGACCACTTCGGGCAGCACGACCGTGATCCAGGCCCCGAGGTTCTGCTGGCGGACCTCCTCGATGTACCCCAGGAGGGGGGCCAGCACGGAACGGAACGGCGAAGGCAGGATGATCAGAGGCACACCTCTGCCCCACTTGTCCCACTGCGCCTTGACTTCCGCGGTCCTGGCCGGATCGGTGTCCACGAAGATCCCCCTCAGGTCGTGCGTGCCCATCGTATCGAGCACGTAATCCAGCGCGAGAATCACGGTCCGGTTGACGCCGCCGAAGGGCATGAGGAAGACATTCCGTTTCGCCTCTCGCGGGCGCGAGTACTGGTCCAGGGAGACCGCCCAGTCCGCGAGGGTGTAATGCCTCTGGATCGCGCGAAACATCATGATCAGTAACGGGAGGAGAATGATGACCGCCCACGCCCCGTGCTGGAACTTGGTGACCGCGATCACGGCCGTGGCCAGTCCGGTCGTCAGGCAACCGATCGCGTTGATGGCCAGCGACTTTTGCCAGCCGGGTTTCTGATTCCATCGCCGGCGCCAGAACGCCACCATCCCGGCCTGGGAGAGAGTGAAGGAGAGGAAGACCCCGATCGCATACAGCGGAATCAACGCATGCGTATCGCCCCCGAAGAGCGCCAGCAGCACCGCCGCCGAGGTCCCTAACACCAGGATCCCGTTCGAGAACACGAGTTTGTCCCCCAGGCCAGTCATCTGGCGGGGGAGAAAGTCGTCCTGCGCAAGCAGTGAGGCCAGCCGAGGGAATCCGGCGAAGCTGCTGTTGGCGGCGAGGAGAAGAATGGCCATGGTCGCGGCCTGGAGGAAGTAGTAGAGGACTCCCTCGCCGAAGACGGCGCGGCCGATCTGGGAGACCAGGGTCTCGTCCGGACGGGGCACGAGTCCGAAGATACTGGACAGAGCGGTGATGCCCATGAAGAGACCCCCCAGGATGGCCGCCATCCAGATCATGGTCACGGCGGCGTTCTCGGCACTCGGCTTGCGAAAGGCCGACACGCCGTTCGAGATCACCTCCAGCCCCGTGAGCGCAGTGCAGCCGGACGAAAAGGCGCGGAGCAGCAACCACAGGGTTGCTTCTTCGAGTGTCGGGAGAGCCTCAACCGACACCGCCGTTCCCCGAGGCCCCGGCCCTTGGAGGAACACCTGAGCGAACCCGACGATGAAGAGAAGTCCCAGACTGGTGATGAACAGATAGGTGGGGACCGCGAAGAGCCTTCCGGATTCACGGGCGCCCCGCAGGTTGCCGTAGGTCACCAGAGCAATAGCCAGCAGGCCGAGACTGACCCGATGTTCCTGCAGGTCTGGCAGCGCGGACGTAACCGCAGCCACGCCGGCCGAGACGCTGACCGCCACGGTCAGAACATAGTCGATCAAGAGCGCGGCCCCGGCGGTCAGGCTCGCCGGCACTCCGAGATTGGCCTTGGACACCGTGTAGGCGCCGCCGCCGGATGGGTAGGCGAAAATGATCTGCCGATAGGAAGCCGTCAGAATAGCGAGGAGTAGCAGGATGGCAACGCTGATCCCGATCGACGCCTGCACCGCCGCCGTGCCGGCCAGGACCAGGACCAGCAGAATTTCTTCTGTGGCGTACGCCACCGAAGACAGCGGATCCGAGGCGAACACCGCCAGGGCGATGGGTTTCGACAGCCGTTCCTGCGAAGCCTGCGCGGTGGCCAAAGGCCGACCGAGCAGCCAGCGCTTGAACCACAACCCCCGCATTCCCAATGCCGGCACTAGCGATCCCACAGATGGACTGCGACGGTACCGTGTCGCATTTTACCCCACCGAGTGGTCGGCACTCAAAGGAAACCTGTGAGAGGTTACTCGTGAAGCGTATCTCGCAAACAAGGCTACTTACGAGATACGTGAGACAAGATACGACCGACGTTGAAAGAGGTGCGCGGCCCGACCGCCCTTTTCACTCATCCAATACTGCCTCGGGTGGAACGGGAGTGCGCGATGCGAGGAAGAACGAGCATCATGCAAGCGCACGCCGGCGAGAAGGTGAGCCGGCAGGGCACGGAGGGGAGTGCCTCTGCGGGGTGAGAGGCGCGAACAGCCGGGTGACTTCCGCGCTGCCGTTCCTCTAATCCGATAAGGCGGCGCGGATTGGAAATCCGATTCGGATAGTAATTTGATACCGCCGCATCGAGGCAGTCCCCGGAGCTGCCCGCCCTTCGCCACCCGAGGCCACCTTCATTCTTCCGGCATTCCTCCTAAGCGCATGATCCGGGCACCGTGCTTCTCGATGATGGCATCCATCGCGGCCAGGGCCTTCGTGGTTCGCTGGTCGAAGAGGCGTTCGGTCGCCGGGACCAGACCGGAGAGGGAGAGCCCCACAAGGCGGTACCGCACGCGTGGCACGACGAGGCTCCGCAGCGCGCCGCAGATGTCAGGCCACATGGCAGGATCGTGGTTCACTGGGATGGGAAAATGCCGCTGTCGTGTCGTGACCTTGAACTTCGCGTCCTTGAGCTTCACGGTGAACGAGCCGGCCGCCAGGCTGTCCTGCCGTAACTCGTGCGCCAGCGTACTCAGAAATCCTCGTAACGTCCGCTCGAGAACGGCCAGGTCGTCCGTGTCCTGATCGAACGTGGTCTCATGCCCAAGACTCTTCGATTCACGGTCGGGCTGGACGGCGTCGTGATCCTCCCCGCGCGCGAGGGTCTGAAGCGCATAGAGCCGGGGCCCCCAGAGCTGACGCAGGGTGGGCTCACATCGGGGATCGGCGAGGTCGCCGATGCGATGGATGCCGAGCCTCTCTAAACGAGCCGCAGTCTTGGGGCCGATGCCAGGCAGCGACCGAACGGGCCGCGGAGCCAGAAAGCTTGCCTCGGTTCCCGGTGGGATCACGACCAGCCCATCAGGCTTGTGCGCGTCGGCCGCCACTTTCGCCACCGTCTTGCCGGTCGCGACGGCCAGGGTGCATCGCAGGCCTGTCGCCTCCAGGATCGCCTCCTTGACGGCCCGGCCCAGCGTCGCCGCCTCGGGGTAGACGCTCTGGAGATCGGTGGCATCCGCGTAAAACTCGTCAATGCTGGTCCACTCGGTGTCCGGAAAGAACCGGCCGGTCGCCTCGCGCATCCGCTGGTGCATGCGCTGATAGAGGGGGCGGTCGAGTGGAACCAGGACCAGGTCAGGGCACAGACGCAGCGCCTGCACGGTCGGCATCGCGGCTCTCACGCCGAAGCGGCGCGCAGGATAGCTGGCGGCGGTAATGATACCACGGGGCGGCGGTGAACCCACCGCCACCAGCTTGCCGGCCAGGGCCGGGTTGGCCACGATGGCCGAGGATGCGTACATGGCGTCCACATCGCCGAAGACGATCTGGCGCACCCAGCGCGGCATGGACGGTCTCCGTTCAGGAGATGAGAAACGGGAGTTTCATCTGGACCGGTCTTCCCGCCGCTACGCGTGTCCCTTTGCGAGCGAGCGTTTCGCGGAGCCGCCCGAGGCAGGTCCCGCAGTGATGGACGCGAGGTCGGATCGTGCGCCGCTGGCGCTCGTAGACCTGTCCGCATCGGACGCACTGCCAGGCATACCGGACCAGGGCCCTGACCGCCTCGTCGAGCCCGTGACGGATCGTGATGCCCAGCCCCTCGCGATTCATCGCGACCATCTTGCGGAGGAAGTCAGGACCGTGGTCCGGGCGACGCTTGAGCAGATCGTACTGCCATTGGTGAATCATCTCGTGCGCCAGCGTGCCGATCACTTCCCGTTCGGCCCGGCCGGGTATCGCGACGAGCCGCTGGAGCAGCGGCAGAGACAGCCGAATCAGCCGTCGGTCACAATGTGTTCCGGGCGGGTCAACCACTCGCGCCGTCGGCCCGGCGTGGCTGACAAACATCCCGACCGAGGCGGTGAGACGAGAGCTCCACTCGATCGTGATCAGCGGGAGCGTGCCGCGGAAGAAGCGGGCGTTGAGCGCTCGCCAGAGGGCCTGCAGCTGAGCGGTGGGAACCGCCTCCACCCTGGACCGGATTGGTGACCACGCACCTGGACGGGATCTGGTCATGGCACTGTGCCCTGCGACCGAATCAAGCCGTTGCTGGCACTATCTTACCCCCGGCCCGACCCAAAACAACAGCCCGGACTCGTCTGGGAGGTCTTGAACTGGCGTGGATCGTGGTAGCGCTTCCGATGATCGCGCCCGGTTGGTGGCGTCCCGCCTCACGAACGGGCAGGAGCGAGGCGATGGGTCTCGCTGTTCGCGTGGTGGATCTGCTCAATCATGGCCTTCCCCAGGTGAGTGATCGCCTCCTGGTATGTCGGCTCCAGGATGCTCTTGAGCGTCGCGTACGCGTCCACCTTGCGGTTCCCGGTGCTCAACCTCAGGGTCGTGGCATCTCGGGCCTTCACGTACGCCGACCAGCTCGCGCGGTACTTGAGATAGGCCTCTCGTTCCTCCCGGGAGCTGCTCAGTGGCTCATACACCCTCCAGCGATTGGCCAGCTCGGCGTCAACTGCCTTGATCTCCTTCGCCAGTGCGGCCATGTTCCGGGCGGACTGCGCTCCCACATGATGGGCGACCAGGCTCCACATGAGATGCGATCGGTCTCGGAGATCGACGAGCATCCTGTTGCCCTCCGGGGCCTCGAGAGAAGCCCGGGGGGAGCCTTCCAGGTTCGTGATACCGATGTATCCGGTCAGCGTGACCATGGCGCCGCTCCAGGCCAGCAGGGCCCTCGGCGTGATGATCAACCTCAGGCCTTTCCACCGACGCAAGGAAGGTCCTCCTCAAGTGGGTTATGCCGGTCCGGACGCGCCACTAAGGCCTCACGGGAGGTCGAAACCGGTTGGTGCTGATCCCGGCAAATTCCTCCTAGTATCGGCATCTTGGGAGCGTGGCTTGAGCCTCGAGCCCGATGCGCGACGAGCGCCCCAGACAGGGGTCCTGGTCTCTCCCCCCTGGCGCTCCCTGGCCGCACCCTCCCACCGCAAGAGGCCGCCCTGACCGGTACGATCACCCCTGGACCGTCACTAACGTTTTCATGAGGTTCAGCCGAAAATAGAGGGGTAAAGGGCGTCGAGCCCCGCTCAAGACGCGGAGGGCTGGCGCGATCAATGACGGCCATAAGGAGTTGTAAGGAATTTACACGAATCGCAGGGCGGACAACCGGAGACTCTGGCGGAGGTCCGGTATTCCAAAGACATCCGCGGGGCCCACATCCATGAGGGGTCTAACATGAGCGATCCACGTCCAGCTGTGCTTGTGGTTGATGACGAGCTCTTGAACCTCGAGCTGCTTGCCCAATTCCTGGCCACCGGCGGCTACCGGAGCGTCACCGCGTCCGGCGGCCAGCAAGCCTGGGAGATCCTCGAGCGGGCCCCACGGGACTTTCACGCCGTGCTCCTCGACCGCATCATGCCGAAAATGAACGGCCTGCAGCTGCTGGCCAAGATGAAGGCCAATCCCGCGTTACAGATGTTGCCGGTCATCCTGCTCACTGGGGCGACGGGGTCTGCGGATGTCCTCGAAGGCTTGCAGGCCGGCGCCTATTACTACCTGACCAAGCCGTTCGACAAAGAAGTGCTGCTCTCCATCGTGCGGACGGCCGTGAATGACCAGAATGCTCACCGGGCTCTGGAGGAACAGCTTCAGATGACCGTCCGGACTCTGACGATGATGGACGCTGCCCAATTTCGTTTCCGCACCCTGCAAGAGGCCAAGATTCTGGCGGCCGTCATCGCCAATGCCTGTCCCGATCCGCAGAAGGCCGGCGTCGGCCTGGTCGAGTTGATGATTAATGCCGTCGAACATGGGAACTTGGGTATCACCTATACGGAGAAATCCCGGCTCATGCGGACTCAAGACTGGGAGGCCGAGATTGAGCGACGCCTGCGGCTGCCGCAGTGCGTGGATCGCTATGCGACGGTCGAGTTCGAGCGCCGACCGAACGAGATCCATGTGATCATCAAGGATGCAGGGCCTGGGTTTGACTGGCAGCCTTATCTGGAGATGAGTCCGGAGCGAGCCTTTCACACCCATGGCCGGGGAATCGCCAGGGCCAAGATCCTGAGTTTCGACCGGCTGGAGTATCGCGGCAGCGGTAGTGTGGTGGAGGCCGTCATCTTCATCCCCGCTCAGCTGGCGGATATGCCCTCGCCGGCCGTGAATGTCATGGCCGAGCTCACGACCGTGGCCATGAGTGTCATGGCCCTGCTGACGAGCGTGACCGGCGGCTTATAACTCGTTGCTCGTCGTTCGTGAAGCGTATCTTGTCCGCATCTTCCCGAGATGCGAGATACGAACGACGGGCAACGTCCTCCGTGAACTAGGCCCGCCGGACGAGCTCCACGCCTGAGAGAATCAGCACGCCGCCGATGATGGTATGGAGCCCCACCGCTTCGCCCAGAAAGACCGAGGCAAGCAAGACGGCCGACACCGGTGCGAGATAATGGAGGACCCCGGCCGTGGCTGGAGTGACCGAGCGCAATGCGAGATAGCGTAGGAGGAAGACGGCCCCGGTGGCGATCCCGATGTACATGAGCCACGCCAGGCTCACGACTGACAGATGCTCTCGCGACGGTCCGGGCAACAGCATCCCAACGGTGAGGAAGGCAAGCGCGCTGCTCATGAACATCACCGAGTTGGCAGTCAGGATTCCGCAGCGTTTGGCGCTTGCCCAGTGGAGCAGGAGTTGGGTGGACATGAGGATCACGAACAGGAAGACGAGCGCATCGCCGATGAGCAAGTCGGACGTGGATTGATGAAGGTCTTCGGAGACTGCAATCAGGCCTCCGGCACAGGAGACGAGGAGCCCCACGAGCGCCATCGAAGCGATCTTTTCGTTCTTGTATAGCAGGCCGAAAAGGGACGTAAACGAGGCGGCCAGCATCGAGATCAAAATGTAGTGCGTGGCGGTGGTGAGTTGGAGTCCCCACGCCGCAATCGCGTGAGGGAGGCCTACCCCCAGGAGCCCGAGCAGGCTTAACCGCATCAGATCAGACCGACTCAAAAGCTGCAATTCTCGCTCTTCAAGAAAGAGCGCGGCCGCGACCAGAATAATTGCCGCGGCCGTCAATCTGGCAGTCACTAGCCCGAACGGCGTGATGTGACTCTTCAGGAAAACCAGTTTCATCGCCGGGGCGACGGTGCTGAGCAGGATGATTGCCGCGAGCAGCGAGAGTAGAGGCACGACGAGCTGCCCCGCTAAGCCCTTGCTTCCTGCGTTGCCTGCCTCGTTTCCCATCAATTCCTCCCCCTTCGATTGAGCCGGACATTTGCCCCAGAGCGACCAGGCAGGCATGTGCCGATGGTGCCTGTTCTTTGCCTCCAAAAACCAGACTCGGGCCCGTAGGGGCTCCTGAGAGCGGGATCGTCCTAGAAGCCCGCCAGGTTCATGGTGATCAACTGGTCAATGAACTTCGTGAGGTGAGCCTTGTCCTCGGGTGAGACTTCTGTGATCAGAGCCCCGAGCTGTGACGGACCGACGTACATCACCAGAACGGTGAAACGAATGGTGCAGGTGCCGGTGAGAGCAAACTTCACTTCGAGTTCTTCTCCGGACATGACCTTGAGAGCGGTGCGGAGACCGATCCCCTTTTCGGTGAGATCGAGAATCTCGCACTTGGTGACCTCCGAACGCCGTCGGACCTCCCCCACCCGGTGGATACTGATCCTGAAGAGTTGTCGCTTCTGTATCATCGAGTATGCCACCTCGCTGTGATGTCGCCCCCGCCGATGCCTCCGTGTGGCGGCAGCCTCTGCATTCACCCGTCTGTGCGGTGCCGACTTGCTCCGGGCCTCTCCTATGCTCAGCGGTGCAGCTCTTCCACAACGGCTGCGGCCAAGAGTGGAACCATAATCTCGTGGTGGCCGATGAGGGAGTAGCCGCGGCCGCCCTTCTGGGTGGGACGCTTGACCACGTTCGTCAGCGGGCGATATTGGGGAAGAAAGTCCATGTTCACGGTGGTGATGTCCGTGAGGGCATGTCCCAAGTTCCGGCCGAGGGCGACGGTCTTCAGGAACACCTCCGGCATGATAACGGCCGATCCGAGATTGAGATAGACCCCGCCTTCCATTCCGGCCACGACCGCCGCGAGCTTCCGAAAATCGAGCAGCGACCCGGCCCCGATGGCTGCGCCGTCCGCCGAGGGATGCATGTGGATGATATCCGTGCCCAGTGCTACATGGACCGTTACGGGGATGCCAAGCCGACCCCCGGTCGCCAGCACACTGGTCCGGCGGTACGGGAACTGTCGTTTGTGGAGATTGATGTAGGCGCCGACGGCCTCACCGAGGCCGAGGCCCTCTTTGCTCCCACGGACGATGGCCTCGTTCAACATGCGTCCGGTTTCCTCCGCCATGCCAAAGCGGCCGGAATCGATCTCGGCTTCGACTTCTTCCGAGGTGTGGCCCATCAGCGCCAGCTCGAAGTCATGGATAATCACGGCCCCGTTCATCGCCACGGCGGTCAGGATGCCGCGTTCCATCAGATCCACCAGGACGGGGTTCAGGCCCACCTTCGTGGGGTGCGCGCCCATGCCGACGATGACCGGACGGCCACGACGGTGCGCACGGACGATCGCCTGAGCCACGGCGCGCAACGTCTTGACGGCCAGGATGTCCGGGAGAGTCTGGAGAAAGCGGGAGAATGACCGGCCGCGCCGCCAAGGCACGGAAAAATCGGCGACGCGCACCTTGCTGTGCCGACGGCTGAGCGGGTAGGTCTTCAGCCTGGAGACGTCGATCGGCGAGATGGGGGCCCGGGGCGGGGTCGAACCTGGGGGGCTGTCGAAGGAGCGCCGGGATCTACGCAAACAGTTCTCCCTCGATCAGCTCGCAGAGGACATGGCCGAGCGTGATGTGACTCTCCTGAATCCGGGCGGTCTCGGTGGAGGGCACGGTGAAACAATGATCCACGAGACCGGCCAGCTTGCCGCCGGTTCCGCCTGTCCACCCGACGGTGATCAGCCCCGCCGCCCGCGCAGCCTCCACCCCCTTCAGGACATTGGGTGAATTCCCGCTGGTGCTGATCGCGATGGCGATGTCGCCCTTCTGGCCGTGGGCTTTAATCTGGCGGGCGAAGATCTCGGCGTACTCGTAATCGTTGGCGATGCAGGTGAGCGCCGCCATGTCGGTGCCCAGCGCGAGGGCCGGGAGGGGCTTCCGATCCCGATGGTAGCGCCCGACAAATTCGGCTGCGATGTGGGAGGCGTCCGTCGCGCTGCCCCCGTTGCCGAACAGCAGCACCTTCCGCTCTTCTCGCAGGGCGCGGGCAATCAGCTTCGCCACCTGCGCGATCCGGTCTGCATGCTCGCGGGCGAAGCGTCGTTTTACCTCGGCGCTTTCCTCGAACGCTTTTATGACCAGGTCTTTCATTAAGGCCGCATTCTAGGCGACGGCTCGTCCCCTGTCAAACCCGCGCGGGCGGTTGAACGGACATGGTCGGGGTGCTATAGTCCGCCGAACATGAGCCCGGACGCTCCCATCAAGGCGTTGCTGATCGCATGCTCGGAGGACGCGCCGGCCGCTGTGTACGCGATCAATCGGCTCAAGCCGGAAATGCTCTGCTTCTTCGTGCCGGAGTCCGCCAAGAGCCTGGTGGAAACCTCGGTACAACCACACATCGCGCAGATGCCGCGACGCTGGGACTGGGTCGTCACCCCCGACCCACAACGCTTCATGGCCTGCTACCAAGCGCTGGCGAAAACGCTCCCCGGTCTGATGCGGACCTGGGAGGTGCAGGCCGGTGAACTGGTCGTGGACCTCACCGGGGCGACCCCCGCCATGGCGGCAGCCATGGCGCTCGAGAGTCTCGCGCACACCTCACGGGTCATCGCCTTGGGTCGAGCGGGGAATGCAGAAGGCGGAGGAGACGCCGGAGAGTCCGTCACCGTGGAAGGGCAGCCGCGGGTCTGGATGCAGGGCAATCCCTGGGACGAGGCGGCTGCTCTGTCGCGCAGTCAGGCGTGCGATCAGTTTAACCGGGGGGCGTTCGGCCCGGCAGCCGTGCTGTTCCACCAGATCGAGGCAAGGGTCAGTGGTGGGCAGAAGCCGATGTACCGGGCCCTGGCGGATCTGTCCGAGGGCTATGGGTTGTGGGACCGATTTCAATACCGGCCGGCCTGGGAAAAGCTGAAAACATCAATCAAGGCGCTGGACATGGCCTCGGTCTGGGGAGGTCCCCCTGGGCTCAAGGCGTTGCTGCCGGCGCTGAAGCAGAACGCCGGCTTTTTGGAGAAGCTGGTCCTCGACCCGCATGAAGTCAAGGAAGTGATGGCCTACGACCTCCTCGCGCATGCGCGCCGGCGCGCCGCCGTAGACCATCATCTCGAAGCGGCGATGGTCGTGCTGGTGCGCGCCCTCGAAGCCTTCTCGCAGCAGCGGCTCTTCAAGCAGTACAAGATCAAGACCTGGGACGTGCAGCCTGAGCAGCTCCCTGAGGCGCTGCGAGAAAGCTGCCGGACCTGCTACCTGGACGACGTGGACGGAAAATACAAGCTGCCGGTGCACGCGCAGTTCCACGCCCTGGCCGGACTCGGCGATCAGATGGGACAGGGCTACCTGGCTCAGTGGACCAAGATGAAGCCGCTCCTGGATGCGGCATCGAAAGCGGCGCTGGGACACGGGTTCGAGCCGATCAAGGCGGAACGCTTCCACCAATTGTATGAGATTGTCGTCAAGCTGACCGGCGTCAATGAAACCTCGCTCCCGGAGTTTCCGAGTCTGACGCTCTGAGCGCGGGCACGAGGCGCTGGGCGATAGGCTAGAGGTAATTCACCAGCGCATTTCCCTATAGCCCATGGCCCATAGCCTATAGCCAGTTGTGGATATTCGCATCTATTATGAAGACACCGACTGCGGCGGAGTGGTGTACTACGCCAACTACCTGAAGTATTTCGAGCGGGCCAGGACAGAATACCTGGAAGAACGTGGGATATCGGTGGCGCGACTCATCAAGGAGGGCACGCAGTTTCTCGTGGTTCATGCCGAGTTGGACTATCGCTCACCCGCCCGCTACGGGGAGAACCTCACGATCGAGACGAAGCTTACTGAAACCGGGCGTACGTCGATCACCTTTGCTCATGTGATACGGGAACGGATCAGCCAACGCGTGGTCGTCGAGGGATCAGCGAAACTGGTGACCGTGGACCTGCAGGGCAAGGTCAAGCGCCTGGAGAAGCCTCTGGTGGATGCATTGCAAGCCCCGCCGCGCAGGGACAGCTAAATGGAAACTCGGAACCTGGCTGGCCTTTGCGGCGGTGGCAGTCGGCCTCGTGATCCTGGTCTAGCTGTAGTTTTCTGAAGCGCGGGTAGAGAAGAAAAAGGACGAAAGAGAGTGAGGGATCTGGTGGCGCCGCTGATCGGATCGAGCACTCGGCCGTCTCAGAGTTTCTCGGGCGCGCACTTCAAATACTCAGACGTGTATCGGTAGCCGATTTCCGCGGCCTCGCGGAGGCAGCTCCACGTGAACAGGCCGAAGTGGTCGACCGGCGGATGAAGATAGAGGAGACAGTTCGCACGGGACGTTTCCGCCAGGCGGACGCTGCTGGCCATGGTCGTGCGAATCAGGACTTCAAACATCGTTGGGAAGCGCCGGCGCGGGCCGGACGCGCGGATCCGGTCCCAGAGAAATCGCCAGCCGGACACGCTCTCCGCGTCGTCCTCACACCGAAAATCTTCCTCCGGACTGGCGTCCACGGCGATGACACGGGCGTCATAGAGCTGTTTCATCACGTCGACGGGCAAGTTGTTGAGCACCCCGCCGTCGACGAGCACGCGGCCGTTCCAGACCAGCGGAGGGCCGATCCCGGGGATCGAGAGACTGGCACGGACGCTCTTCCACAGGGAACCCCGGTGGTGCACCACGAGATTGGCGCGAACCAGGTCCGTCGACACGCAGAAATAGGGCAGTGAGAGATCCTCGATGAACGCGTCTCCAAGCATCGACTTCAGGCTCTGGTTAACCCTCGTCCCGGAGGTCATCGCCAGGATCGGCAGCGTGTAGTTCTTCAGAGGGTCCCGATTGACCCAGCATCGACGATTGGCCTCGAGCATGGTGTCGTAATCCATTCCGACCGCGTACTGCGCCGCGATCACCGCGCCCATGCTCGTGCCGCCCGCTGCGTCGATGGTGACCCCCGCCTCTCGTAAGGCCCGGATGACCCCGATCTGGGCAAATGCTCTGGCGCCGCCACCACCAAGCACGAGGCCGGTCGCGCGTCCGGTGAGGAACCTCACCAGGCGAGCATAGTCACCGTACTCCGTCAGCGCGATATGATGACAATGGTCGGCCGGGATGAGGCGGAGCCACTCCTCCGTCCCGCGGAACGGCGCCGTACCAAATCGATGCAGCATCACCAGCACCGTGTGCGCTCTCGGACGGCCACCCCCGGAGAAGAGGGTACGCACCACGGCGGCCGCCTCCTGCGCGGCTGCGGCAGCCACCCCGTCGGCCGCCGCCAGGAGGAGGATTCGATCGGCCTGCCTGATGCAACGCTGCGTCCAGACCGGCGGCTTCCATTCTCCCTGGTACACCAGAAAGCGATGCGAGGCCTCCAGGTCGCCGAGCCAGCGGAGCAGTCTGCTGTGCGCCGGTGACGTGTCCGCCGCTTGAGCGGCTCCCTGCTCGAGCACGTCATCGAGCTGGTCTGAAGTGATACAGCGGGTTGTTCCCAGGGCATCGAACGCGGACGTCAACCTTGCCGTGAACTCCCGGTAGGGGACACCTGCTGCCAACGGGACCACCGCCACCGTGCACCCTCCATCCCCGAGGGCCGCATCCTGGTGGGAGTCGCGCAGTCGCATCGCGATCGTCTTGGCGAGCGCGAGCATGGCTGAAGGATGCCGGTCACAGAGGCGATTGAACGCGTCCTTGGAAAGTCTCGCCAGCTCGGAATCCCGAATTGCCCGCACTGTCACCGAACGCGGCTCCCCGGTCAAGAGACTCAGCTCACCGATGCTTTCTCCCGGTCGGATTTCCCGCAGCGGACGCTCCCCCCCTTCGGGCGCGGCCACGCCGGCGCGGAGCCGTCCGGAGAGCAGGACGTAGAGTGCATCACCGGGGTCCCTCTGCCGCAGCACTGTCTCTCCACCCTGCACATAGATCACTTCCATCTCTTCTGCGACTTGGCGGAGTGAGCTCGGGGGCAGCGAGCAGAAGAGAGGTATGCTCTGGAGGCGTGAGTACCGATCAAGGGTGGACATTGCGCCCCGTGGTTCGCGAATGACTGCGCCGGCCCTCTGACGCGCTCGGCGGGTGTCCGTCGTGGTTGAGCCGCAGTCTAGGGAGAAGGGTCCTAGACGTCAAGTCAGTACCGGGGTGAAACTCCGGGGAGGGGGACCGTGGTCAGCCGCACGCATCCCCATCTAGTGGACCCCACGGGTGACGGACAGGGGCCTCGGAGCGGGGGGAACGCCGTCAGGCGTCCAGCCTCACCCAATCACCGCGGCGGATCGTCCCACCACGCACGACGGCCGCGTACACCCCGACCGCGCCCTGATTGCGTTGGACTGCCGTACGCAGGATCCCGGTATCATACGGGAGATTGCCCTGGGCCAAAGTGGTCATCACACAGCGACCGCAGGGTCCGGTGATGCTCAGGCGAACCTCGCCCCCGATGGCGAGCGTGCGACCGATCCAGGCCTGTTCAATAAACCCCTTTTCACCCCCCGCAAGGTCCACGACGATATTGGGACGAAATCGTGGCACCTCGAAGCGCCCCTGTGAATAGGAGTCCCGAAGCGCGTTGAGCGTGGCGCTGGTCAGGACATGGACCGTCGCACCGTCGAAAAACGTCCCGGTGGGGAGCGTAAAGTCGGTGACGGTGTCCCGATGGTCCAGGCCTTCGAGATCCGGCCAGTACTCCTCGGCCTTCGCCGTCGAGGGACCGGGCCCTGGCGACGGCCCCTCGGCCTCCTGGCGTGGCTCGGTGACCGCCAGGATGACCTCACGGCTGAGTACCCTCGAGAGCACCGCGTTGATATCGCGTTGCTCACTGGTCACGAACGTGCCATCGGGCAGCGTAATACGAACCGGAGGGATCCGCACGTGGCTGCCCGACGGCTTGAGGAAGGTGGCCCGGAAGGCGAAGAGAGTCGGCCACTTTCTGGGATTCTTGGCGGTTGCGATCTTGCCATCGGAGGAGTCGACCAGGGCGTAGGCACGATCTCCGAGCAGCCCGCGTTCCAGCACCGCGGCGGCGCTCAATTGTTCACCCATCATGGACTTGACGGGGTACCGCCATAACGAACCCACCGAACCTAGGTTGATTGGCGCTGCACTCGCCATGCTCCAAACTCCTTCGAGTCAGCCTCCGGCTCCAGCAGGAATATTCTGTTCTCTTGGGCAGCCATTTTTCAACAGATACGACGGGTTGCCTGGATGAAAGATGCTGGTTTCGGATTCCACCCCGCCGTACTGATCGCGTCCCGTGAGTAGCCGAAGCAAGGACTCTGCGCCCGATGCCAGTCGCCAATCATTTGCTTTTACCAGTGTGCGTAAGACCAACGCGTCCTTTTGTTCGACTCGTTGCTCGCACCACACTGTTACGACCGTGGTCCATGTGGAGCGATAACCTGGGGAGATAATCGCGTGACCACAGCAAGTGTACTCCAGATGGCGTTCGAGACTCATGCAGATGTCGTGCGCTCGCGCGTCAGCCTGTTTGTCGCAGTCCAACTGTCGCGAATATTGCCACGGTTCAGCGTTGGTAAACAATAGGACAACGACCACGGTAAGGACGCTCACGAAGCCAAGAGTGGCCTTGAGGGCTCGGCTCCAAGTTCTCGTGTCATTCCCCATTTCTTCATCGAACCATTCAGGTGGCGGAGGTGAATACCCGGCTAGAAGTACGAGTAGATCTGAGCGACCCCATAAGCCCCCTCGACGGAGTGGGCATCCTGCTCACTGGCCGGCGGCCGCGAGCCGGGCGAACTGCCGCTTCATTGCGTTGACTTGCGCGAGGTAAGAGCTCAGGTCGTGATCGCCGCACTGTTGCTGGGCGGTCGGTTGGAAGCCGCTCCTGGCATAGGCGTCGCCCGCCCCGGCTCCGCACAGGTGAATCACGGCGGCCAGGTCCTGTTTCTGTCGGAGTGTGGCAGCCGAGAGCCGATGGCGCCCAATCACGCGCACGACGCCGCGATCCAGCACTGCCGCAGTCAGCTCGATGGCGTGGCTCGGCAGGACGCGAGTGTAGAGGAAGTTGAACCAGCACGATTCCACATCGTGCCAGGGACCCTCCTCGACCACGCGGTGGTCATGGATGCAGTAGCGCTTCGCTTTGCGGAACGTCGCATCGGTGATCTGGTACATGCCGACCGCACTCGAGGCCGGCTGGTACATCTCGAAGGGATTCCACGTCAAGCGCCACCGCCAGTAGGTCCGCGCCACCGGGTTCCCACCGCCCTCGACCTGGGCGATGGCGGCCAGAAGCTCGGGCGTAATGACGGCGGTCGAATGCTTCCGGAACAGCGACCCGTACCGCTGCCACGTTTCGGGCGGGGGCTTAGCGAGGCCGCCGCTCACGGGAAAGAACAGCTCGGTCGGCTTGCGGATGACCTGGTACACGACGTTGGCCGTAGACCACCCAGCTAGGATGACGAATGCACCGACGAGGATCTGGGCGGCCAGCGGCATAGCCAGGATCGCCTGGAGCCACTGCCAGCGCCAGCGCTGTCGAGCGGGACGCCGGACCGCTGCGATCGGCCTAGCGCGCACGCGTGTTGTCCCGCGTGCCGTTCGGGGAGCGGCTTTGGTGGCGCGCGAACGTGACCTGGAGGCCATGGGTACACTATGCCTCAAGATGCGCGTGGCGCGAAAGAGGTGAGGAGCCGACGGCGATCAAGGCGAGACAGGTGGGAGCCTTCGCGTACGCTGGGTCGGGTTCTGGTCCGTTGACTCGGCGGGGGTCGGGGCCGCCGTCAGGGCGCCGGCTTCGCCTGGAGCCGCGCAACGGGCGAACCCTCCGCGTCGAGCAGCTCGAGCGTCTCGCCCGCGATGCGGTAGGAGCGTGTCGACCCGAGCGCGCGGAGCACGGTGGACTCGAGCTCCATCGCGGGCGGCGGCCCGGCGCGGCGCGTCGTGGCGAGCAGGCTGAAGGCGAGACTCGTACCGCTAGTCTGGTAGCCGCCCATCAGATTGTTCACCCCGGCATAGCCGGTCACACGCATCGTGGCGTCGTCCAGACGGATGTAGGGCTCGCGGTCGCCAGGCAGCGCAGCGGAGGATGCCTTGCCGCCCGCCTCCACCAGCGTCCAGAATGTGCCGGCCAGCGGCACGGCCGGGTCCGAGGGTCTCGGTGCCTCCGTGGTACTACAGCCGGCCACGAGCGCGGCTGCCACGGCGAGCGCCGCGGCGCCCTGGCGGAGCTGCGTTGCGAGATTGCCATCGAGGGTCAATTGTTTACGTGTCTCCCTTTTGACTCGTGGCCCGAGCTTCCCGCCCATGTCATCCGGGGGTTAAGGGACGGTCGCTTTGACATGCGCGGCGGTGCTCACCATGGCGAGCGCATCGGAAAGCACGGCACCGGAGCCGTCGTTTGTCAGAATCGTGAAGGTGGTGATGAGTTCACCGATGCGCACTATTCCCTGGGTCATGTATTTGTATTCATCGGGTTTCGGCGCACGATCGGTGACGGAGAAATAATAGCCGGGACCCGCGGTGCCCTTCATCTCTTTGAGAGGGATCACTTTTTCGACAGCTTGATCCTTTGCAGAGGACGCGGCCCTCTCAACCTTCTGTTTGATCTCTTCGGCGTTCGGCATGGGTATATCGGGTCGAGGCGGCCACATCGGTGTGAGGAGGATTTCAAATGTCGAGCCACTTTTCGGGGTGAAAATGATCGTAGGGGGGAGGCGATTTGAGGGCTGTTCGAGCTCTTCCTTCCAGGATTTTGGCACAGCAAGCTTGAGGCTGCCGTGATCGGGGAGAGTATAGCTCCGCAGAGCGGTCTCTTCGGCGCCGGCGATCGAATTCGAGACGATGAAGAGCAGAGCGACGGCGTACGTGGCCAGGCAGCGACTCATGTGTTTTCCTCCCTGTGGACGTTCGATAGAATGTCCGGTTTCTTCGCGCGAGCGCCCACCAGCTCTACGCGCTTCCTAGGCGTTCCGCTTCCAAGACGGCCAGGTGGTCAACGGACCGTACACCAACCGGAAGGCAAGAAGCACCGGGAGCGCCAGTATCGCCGCGATTGCGACAAGGGTGCCGAGTACCGCGACCGGATGCCGAACAAAGGCTTGGCGGAGCCACTCGACCTGCTCGGGCGTCAACCGCGCCTCCAGTTCGGGTAACGCCCAGTACGTGACCATGAGGTAGATGGCGCATACAGTGGCCGTGCTGGCTAGGAAGGCGCGCAGGAGCCGGCTCTGTGTCTCGAGAGTGCGTGACCCGGTTGCTCGTGGGAAGTCCGCCATCGTTGGAGGCCTCCTGGGGAGCCTAACGCCCAAGCCGTGCCGCTGATCCTGCGCCGCAAACTGAAGGGCGGGCAGTCAGCTGGAGCCAGTTGTGATGCCCTACTCTACGACAGTCCAGTTGGGGTTCCATGCGACCTCCCACAGATGCTCGTCTGGGTCCTGGAAGTAGCCGGCGTAACCTCCCCAGAAGGTGTCGTGGGCTGGCTTGACGATGCCGGCACCCGCTTTTTTCGCTTGTTCCATGACCGCGTCGACTTCGGCTTTTGAGGAGACGTTGTGTCCGATCGTGAACTCCGTAGGGCTCGGCTTTTCACGTGGTATCCCGGAGTCATGAGCGATGCTCTTGCGGGGCCAGATGGCGAGGTGTAGCCCCCCCTGCAACTCAAAAAACGCGACCGCTCCGTACTCAAACTCTGTCCCGACGATCCCCTCCGTCTTGAGACCCAGGCCGTCTCGATAAAATCGGAGTGATCGCTCTAAGTCGTCAACCCCGATGGTAATAAGTGTGATTCGAGGCTTCATGTGGGCGACGCAATGGGTTTATTCATCTTCTTAGCGTGCTGATTCACTCCGCAGCGAATAGACCGCAAGACCTAAAGCGGAAATTGCCGAGAGGACGATCGAGATTCCAAGTACGGCGCTCACGAGCTCCTGCCACGCTGCTCCACTGTATCCGGCTCCTGCCAAGGGCGTCAGCCGGCTCGTACCCCAGGCGGCCGCCAGGGACGTCGCACCCCAATTGACGAACGCGGCGTAGAGCACGAGGCCTTCGAGCAAGCGCGCCCGTTTCCCGGGCAGGGAAAAGTACGGCCATGTTAATCCGACGAGGACGAGCAACAGGCCGTTGAGGACGCCCTCTAGATGCGCCGACAGGCCCATTCGCGGATTCTGAAACAGTTGCACCGCCAAACCGGTGATGAGTCCGAGCAGGACCAGTAAGAAGCCAGCGCGAATCAACTTCCGATTCACATTCCGTTCTGCCACGATCACACCTCCCACGTTTCTGCATCGTTGCAGTGAGCCGCGAGCTTTCGGCTTTCCAGCCGCTACCTGACTGGTGATTACGCTGGGCTACCGATGCCCCCCCTTTGAGACCTGCTCAGTGACCACGAGGACGTTTTGTTGCGCTGGGCGTACCAGCTCGCGGGGGACCTGTGACCACCAGCAACCAACTGCCGTCACGGAGTTTCACAGCGCCAGGGTCAGCGCCGGGTAGAGGCGGCAGCCTGGAGCCGAGTTTCCAGTCTTGCCCGCTCTCGCTTGTGGCCATCCCGAGGCCGGGATCGCCTGTACCGAAGAAGGTGATGAGGGTTCCGTCCGATTGCGCGTTGCCCAACCAGCGGCGACGGCCTTCGAGCTGCACATCAGGCTGGCGTGTGAACGTCAGACCGTCCTTGCTGATGGCATAGTAGCCGACGCCATCGCGCGGCCTATCCGGGGCCCGACCTGGCTCTGCACCCGGCACACCTGGAGGGCCTCCAGCACCGTTATCGGGCGCATAGAGATGAAACGCCCCTCGATGGAGCGCGACGGCGCAGTCAATGACAGGGCGGCCCTCCACGCCGAAGCGAACGCCGGGTTCGACCGTGTAGTCAATACCATTGCTCGAGATCGCCGAGTAAATCGCGGGCCGGTGTTCGTCGATCCGCCGCCCTCGTACTGATGTGAAGTAGAGCCGTATCTGACCGTCCGGGAGCGTCACCAGAGTCGGGTCGAACGGGAAACGCATCCCTTCGGGCAGGCCGCTCAAGCGTATGACCTGTGCTGCCGTCCAATTCGTGCCCTCGTCCGACGAGAACCGCACCGCCACTTTGTCGAACTCGGCCTCGTTCTCGGGGGAGTGCTGGTGGGCGGCGATGAGACGTCCGTCGTTCATGCGCGCCACGGTGGGCACACCGGCCCGCTCGAAGGAAGCGAGTTTCTGCGTCCGTCCGTCACTGCCGACGCGGTAGACCAGGACGTCGTTGTCCCACGGCCCGGGGCCGGCCAAGTCCGGATGTCTCGCTGCGGGCGGTTCATGTGTTGCATGCCCGGCCATTCCGGGCAACGGGGTGCCCGTGCAAAGGACGACGGTTGCGGCGACATTCAGAAGAAGCATGGCGCTAGCCATGTGCTTGAGGCAGAAGGTGTGTGCCGGCACCGCGAGTCCCTCTCGGAGCATGAGTCAAGGCCATGGCACAGAATATACTGCAAATATTCTGAATGGCCCGGGCTCTGTGTTGTTGAACTTTCCCTGTTCCAACAAATCTTGCGCCTGTTCCAACGAGGGTAATAGACAATGCTGGTTTGTCTCCACTTCCGTGGCCAAGGAGTTGCACGAGAGCGGAGAACACTCAGGACTTGTTCGCACAGAAAAGGCTACGACATCGTAGCCTTCAAGTTTCTTCGTCTTAGGTTCGATGATCTGTGTTGTAAACGACGGTTCAGGCGAAAATGACTTCCATACGGATTCATTTTCGTCAAATTCGAATTGGTGAACCTCGTAATAGAAGAGCCTTGTATTCGTTAGACCGAGAGCATTTGTCTTGGCTATTTCGCGGATAATCTCCGGCGAATCGAACAACCAATAGCCGTTGTGTTTCCAATAGTTGATGTAGTCCGCAAATTCCTTCGACATGCAGGTACTCACTGAGTAGATGTCTGCGACGCGTTCAGCCTCGAGCCACTCCGGCCGGCTTATTACCCGTTTTGCCATATATCCAGATGGAATCATGTGGGCCCAAATACTGGAGTATCTGGTTCCGTATCAGACCAGGAGTGGAGTCCCCGCGTGGGGGCCCGCGTGGGGGCCTGGTCTCGCATTCCGCCAGGTATGATTGCAAGACCTGGCCCTCACTCGTGTTGCCCTCTTCCGTGGGAGTGGGGTATGGTCCTAGTCGCAGGCGTTGACCAATTTTCTGACTTCGCTGTCTTCTACTAATGCTGCGTGCAATCGTTGCATCGTGCCGGCCGATTGGTAGAGCAGATCCCCTTTGCCGAGCAAGGTTTCGGCGCCGCCCTGATCGAGAATCACCCGTGAGTCGGAAGCACTCTGGACGCGGAAGGCGACGCGAGTCGGGAAGTTCGCCTTAATTAACCCCGTGACTACATCCACGGATGGGCGTTGCGTAGCGATGACAAGGTGAATCCCAGCGGCCCGAGCTTTTTGGGCCAGGCGCGTGATCAATTCCTCGGCCTCCTTGCCAAGCGTGAGGACCATGTCGGCAAATTCATCAATCAGAAACACCACGTAGGGTAAGGTCTGCCATTTTCCGTTGAATTCTACAAACTCACTGCGCCGGCGCTTGCGGATGGTCTCATTAAACTCCTGAATATTTCGCGTCTCGAGGGCGAGCATCGCTTCGTAGCGTTTTTCCATCTCCTCCACCATGCGGTTGAGCAAGGTTTTGGCGTCGGTTTTAATATCGCTGATCACCGGGCAGGCCAGGTGGGGCAACTTCTTGTAGGCCGCCAATTCGACCATCTTCGGGTCGATAAAAACGAGGCGCATCTCCTTGGCGGTATTCTTACAGACGAGCCCGGCGATCAGATCATTGATAAACACGCTCTTGCCAGACCCAGTGGTGCCGGCGATGAGGAGGTGTGGCATGTTGACCAGATCTTCGACCACGGGTTCACCAAGGGTGTCCACTCCAAGGGCCACGGGCAGGATCATTTCTGATGAACGGTACTTGGTGCTCTTGAGCACGTCACCCAAACGAATCACTCGACGCTGTTCGCTCGGGATTTCAATACCCACGGTGCTCTTGCCGGGCAACGCCGTAATGACCCGCACACTTCGAGCCCGCAACATGCGGGCAATGTCAGTCGCAATGTTAACAATCTTTGCACCTTTCGTTCCCGCGGTTGGTTCATACTCCAGCGTGGTGACGACCGGGCCGACCGTAATGTTGGTGATCTTACCTTCAATCTTGAAATTGCGGAGTTGAGTTTCGAGCTGCTTCACCAGGGCGCTGAAGTCAGTGTCTCCTGAAGAGTGGGCCTTGCTCGCGTGAAAGATGTCGGCATCAGGTTTCGCGTGTTTGGGGACTGCGGAGGTGAGGTCAAGCCCGATTCCCCTCTCAGTTTCTTCATCCCGATTTACAGTTTTCCGCTGTCCAGCACGCTTGCCATTTTCCTCATTCGTCTGGAGTGTGGCCAGCGAGGCGAGCGGCTTCCTGTCTCTGCTGCCCGAAGGTGGATTGATGAGTCGTCGCAGCAGAAAGACCAGGTATTCGGCAACTTTTGCGGTATTGGAAACCGTCAAGTTCCCCGTCGCCACCAGGCTACCCACGGCGGCAAAGATCAAACCGATGACGGCACCACCGTAGCCGACATTGTTAAGGAGTGCATTACCAAGCGTGGTGCCGATCACGCCGCCAAAACCATTGGACAGATAGCTGCCTCGAGGGTTTGGCGTTTCGATATGAAAGAGCCCGCAAAAAATCACTGAGATAGAGGCAAAGCCGATCAGACGTTTGGTCTTGGGCCAGCGGATAAAGCCAAGCGCCATCAGTCCGCCCCAGAGGCAAACTATCAATGTGGTCGGCATGATCACAAGGCCGAACGTGTTCAGCAGAAAATCAGCCAGCCAGGCACCCGCGGGGCCGCCCATATTGTGATAGGTTTCGCCCGTCGCAGAGAATTTGATCGAGTCTGTAGGGTCGAAGGTCAGAAGGGCCAAGCCAGCAAAAATACCACAGGCGAGGATCGCAAAACCAAGTAGCTCAAAGAATGCACTTTCCTTGGGCAGGAATGCCTTGGATTTCTCAATTAACATCCGCCACATGGGGGTTGACCAGCGCTTGCTTCAATCCTTGCAGATTAGAGTGGTTGGGGGTGTCAGAACGACAAAAAATTGAGGCATGTGCGCAGGCTATCAAAGGAGGCGAAAGTGGTCAACTGAAAAGGGGAATGAGCCAGCCCAGATTCCGCGGACAAGGTCTCAAGGAGGTAGGGTTGTTGGTTTGTAACTACGCTGCAGTCTCGCATCGGAGATCTTGCCTTGCATGACGACATTGTGTGAGTGCAGGACTTGGCCCTCTCCCGACTCCTGGAAAGTAGCCTGTCTCCTTGAATTGTTCTCGGGCTTCGTCAGCTCCATCCGTTTCTCGGGACGTTCGCCTGGTGCCCTGGACCGGCTAGTACAACCATACCCGAGCGCCCAATGGTAACGCCTTGCCGGATTGCGGGGTGACCTGCTCCATACCGAAAAGCCACTGCCGTTCCGGACGCATGAGGTACAGCCGTAACGCTTCCGCTCTGGATCTTTTGGCCACACACTGAGTGCCGAGGATCTCCTGCCACGCTGGCCGCAATAGTGCTGGGCGGATGTGGATGGGATCGAATCCGTACCATGACGGATTGAGATGAAACAACCTCACACCTCGGGAATCGGCAAGCGCGGTCAGACCCGCGTTGACCCGGTCAGCAATCTCCAGAGCCTGCTCAAGCGACAGCCGACAGGAAGGCACCAGAATCGAGCGAAACATAAAGAACTTGAGCCGCGACAAGCGACGGAGGCTGGCGAGCGGCAGGTCGGTCAGCACGATGTCTCGCGTGAATCGGCGTAGACGAGCCAACGCTTCATCGACCCATGCAAGGATTTGCTGCGCAGAGAAACCATACAGAATGTCGTTCCCGACGTCCGTAACGAGTCCCCGAGTCGGAACCTGCGGCGAGGATTCGAGTTGCTGCCACAAATCAGACTCGAGGATGCCGGGGAGCGTACGGACGACCAGGCAGCTGTGGGTCCCATACGACCGGCCATGGCCAAGGGCGGCTACGACCTGTACCTGTGACCCCCAAGCAGCTCGGGCTGTTGCGACGAGGGTTTGGAACCCGCGCGTCAGGTTGCTGGCGCCGAGTGCGACGACTCGCGCGATGTCAGCTGGCATCGTCTGCGCGCAGTGGGGTCTTGTCTTGCATTACGGCACCGCATGATTACAGGACCTGGCCCTCTGTCGCATGGCCAGTGAGCGTCGCGGAGCAAACGCCTGTCCCATTAAGTCGTCCCCAGGCGGTAGAAGTGGGTGCAGGTACCCTCGAGGATTTGGGCCTGTTCGTCCTTGGATAGCGCCCGCACTCGATTCAAGACGATGCCCAGGACGGCATCGTAATCGCCGGCCACGGTGCAGACCGGCCAATTTGAGCCGACCATCAAGCGCCCTGGGCCAAACAGCTCCAGAGCAACGTCCAGGTAAGGGTCGAAGTCCTCAAGCCGCCATCGCTGCCAGTCAGCACGGTAGGCCAGGCCCGACAACTTGGCAAAGACGTTCGGACAGGCCGCCAGCATCTTCAGCCCGGCCATCCACGGCGCCAACTGGCCTGCCCGGATGTCTGGGAGCCCGAGATGGTCAAGCACGAAGCGCTGCTGGGGGAACTTCCTCACGAGCTGGACGGCTGCGGCCATGTGCCGCGGGAGGATCAGCAGGTCGTACGTGAAGCCGTGCTGGCTGAGTGCAGCGATGCCCCGCTGGAAGTCATCGCGGAGCAGGAACCCCTCGTCCGGTTCATCGATCACGACATGGCGAAAGCCCTTGATCTGGGGGTGAACCGCCAGGCTCTCTAGCCACATCGCCACGTCTGGTGCACACAGATCGACCCAGCCCACGATGCCTTTGATGCTGGCGTGCGACCGCGCCAGGCCGAGGAGCCAATCGTTCTCGTGGGGGAGCTGGCGGGCCTCGACGGCAATGCAGCCGTCGAAGCCTGCCCCACTCAGCAGGGGCTTCAGGTGGTCAGGTAAGAAGCTCCCCTTCAAGGCACCCAGTTCGTCCGTAACCCAGACGTGCTCGCGGGGGTTGTAGACGAGGAAGTGCACGTGGGCGTCAATTCGCATCATGCCCCCGACGGCCGTACTTCGCAACGCGGTGAACAGTGATCCCTGTTCGAGCCATACCAGGTCCGCCACGTCGCAGTTGAGGAGAACTTAGAATCGGCGAGACAATAACGCGGTGGACCGCCGTTGGGCTCACCCCGCGATGACCTTCGCGACCGCTTCGCCAAGCCGCCGCTGGCCGTCCGCGTCGGGATGCACGCCATCAACGGGACTGGGAGGGAGAACACTCGCCGCGTCGAGAAACCGCGCGCCGCATTGCTCGGCGACCGTGCGATACGCGGCGGCCAGTCCACGGCCGGTGGCTTCGCCTCCACGGTAAAAGAGCTCCATAAACGGCGAAAACTTGCCGAAAGGCGGCGGCGCGATGAGGAGCATCTGCGGCACCCCGCCGTTCGGCCCCGCAAACGCCTTCTGCACGGTCCAAAGCAGCGTGGCACAGCCGAACGCGATCTCGCCCACGTCCCGATGTAAGGTCGGCCCGCAGTCGTTCGTGCCGAGAAGGATGATCACCCAGTCGAGCGGTGCATGCGATTCGAGGAGCGGGGCGAGCATCGCTCGACCGTCACGATGGGGCAATATCCAGGACTCGGTGGCGACGGTGCGCCCGTTGAGCCCCTCCTCGATGACGCGAAAGCTGCCGTCTAGCTTCGCTTGCACCACACCGGGCCAGCGCTGCTCGAAGGGAAACCGGCTGCCATTGGCGGGGTTGTACCCCCAGGTGATCGAATCCCCATAGCACAGGACGGTTTTCATGTGGTCTCTCCAACGCTGGTCGCAGAGTCACCGATCACGGCCACCTTGCGTCTAGCATTGCGACAATGTGTGAGTGCAAGACCTGGCCCTTTCTTCTGGCCTCCGGAGCCCGCCGGTGCCGACTGAGATTCAAGGGAATTGTTCTCTGACCCCAACACTTTCCGGGGTTGCGGCCAGGGCGTGAGTCCGACGTCCAGACCAAAGCAGGAGTAGGGATTAAAGGCCTGGCCTACATCGCCGCTTCCAAACATAGCGACCCTAGGAGTTAGCTTCATCTTCAATGCCCTTGATTAACTCATCGTGAAAGTGTTCGTGCTGTTGGCGTTCAACATCGGACCAAGCGTTTGAGAAATGAACGACTCGTTTGGCCTGAGCCAAATCGCAACCCTGAACATCATGCACAGCCTTCACACTTTCAATAATAGATGCCCCATCAGCCCTGAGCTGAGAGAGCGCTTCGTCCATCAACATGCCTGACTCAAGCTTGTGGCGCAAATCTGCTGAAAAGTCTCTTGGGTGCATATGTCACCCTGCAACCCATGTCCCTGTCTTGTCTCAGTTCTTATACTGCGCGCCTATCAATGTCCGCCGGAGCCCGCTGGGGCCGATCACCACCCAAGAGAATTGTTCTCTGACAAGAATTTCTCAACCAGCACCCAAGTCAATTAGCATGTGCTGGAGTACGCGGCCTGCATACGCTTCGCTCGCTCGCGAGACGCGGCAGTCGCCCCGAGCAAGTTGTCCTCAGCGCATGCCTAGCTCCACAGTGGACCGGCCCGAAGCCCAGGCAGGCTTTGGGTGACACCGAGGCTCGCTTTGTTTCCCCCGCGCCGCCCAGCATGGTTGCCTCAGCAGTCGAGTTGAAGACAAGTCTACTCCGGAATCCAACACGTATCCATTACTTCTAAGTTTAGAGAAAAGCGGTGGGAGGCCGATGTGAGGGAGGCTGGATCAGGACATAAAAAAGCCCGCTCCGGTGTGGAGGACCATCGAGCGGGGAGCATTCTGAGACATGAACCGGACGCCGCGTAAATCATTCAGCGTCCCGCATCTTCGTGTGCGCCGGCCGAAGCCTCATTGGAGGTGCCTAGTGGCACCGAGCTGAAGATGCGCACCTTCGGTTGTGGTCTCTGCTCGCCGACGCGGAATCCTCGGATTGGCTCACAGGAGCGGGCCACCCTTGTCCGGCGGCGTCATGGCTGTGCGAATCACCCCCCTTTCGGTTTTGGGGCCACGCCCCAATGGCGTTAGCATGCGCCTGGTGGTGGGTCATGTCAAGAGGCACTTTCCAGTGGACGGTGCGCATAATACGTGCCAAGCGATTGCCCAGCTCCCTCCCGCTCACCTCGGTTGACAAAGCCGAAAAGCGCGTGCTGGAATGGGCAGCCCAGTGATGCGTAATGGGTGAAGGGTGATGGGTAAGTCTTTGAAATTGCGCTCGTCATGCGATCCCCTCGCGCTCATCACTCATCACTCGTCACCCATCACGATTGTTTAGGAGGTCTTGCAATGGATATGTTCGGAAAAGTTGGGTTGGTCGAACTTCCCATCCTGATCGCGCCCGATCAGAAGGCCTGGCTCGATCGCATGATCAAGGAAGGCAAGATCGCGATCCCGCCCGGGGGTACTTTGGAGAAGGGGTCCCTCTATTCGATGTTCATCCGGATGCTGCTCCACAACGCGATGGAAGAGCAGAAGCGGCAGGAGGCGCTGGAAGGGGAGGACGAAGACGAATAGGGAACCGTGACGGCTCGACACTGCTCGCCGCAGGCGCGTGACAGCTCGACGTGGCTCGTGGTTCGACAAGCTCACCACCCTGAGCTCCGTCGATGGGCCGCAGGCGCGTGGCGAGTAGAGGACGTGACAGGAAAGCACGAAACTGTATCTGAATGGATGCGGCGCGTATCTCCCTTGATACAGGCGCGGGGCGAGAGGCTAGAGATTTCGGAATGCGGCGTGCGCGCTCTTGATCGTGAGGTCGATGTCCTGCGAGCTGTGAACGGTCGAGAGGAAGGCGGCCTCGAACTGGGACGGCGCGAAGTAGATGCCCTTGGCAAGCATACGATGAAAGAACTTTGCGTAGGCTTCGGTATTTGACCGCTTCGCTGACGCGTAGTCCACCACCGGCGCTGGCGTAAAAAATGTCCCCAGCATGGAGCCCACCCGAGTCTGCGTCAGAGGGACACCAGCCTTCTTCGCCGCGGCACCCATCCCCTCCGCGAGCGCGGCCGCCCGTTCCTCCAGCTTCCGATAGACACCCGGCGTCTTGAGCCTGGTCAGCGTCTCGATGCCCGCCGTCACCGCCAAGGGGTTCCCGGAGAGCGTGCCTGCCTGATAGACCGGCCCCGCCGGCGCCACCCACCGCATAACCTCCATCGGTCCACCGTAGGCCCCGACCGGCAGGCCGCCGCCGATAATCTTGCCCAGACAGGTCAAGTCTGGCATTACCCCATAGAGGGTCTGAGCCCCGCCGTAATGCACGCGAAACCCGGTGATGACTTCATCGAAGATCAGGAGGATCTCATGCGCGCGCGTCAACTCGCGGAGGGTCGGCAAGAAATCCTGCCCCGGCGGGACGACCCCCATGTTCCCCGCAATGGGTTCGAGAATGACGCAGGCCAGGTTTCGATGGTGCGTCTCGATCAGGCGCTTTACGGTGGCGAGGTCGTTGTAGGGAGCCGTCAGCGTGTGCCGCGTGAAGTCGGTCGGCACGCCGGGGCAGTCGGGGAGCCCGAGTGTAGCCAGCCCCGAGCCGGCCTTGGCTAGCAGATAGTCGCTGTGTCCGTGGTAGCACCCTTCAAACTTGAGGATCAGGTCGCGCTGGGTATAGGCGCGAGCCAGACGAATGGCGCTCATGACGGCTTCGGTGCCGGAGCTCACCAACCGGACCTGCTCAATCGAGGGCACAGCCTCCGCGATGAGCCGAGCCAGGCGGACCTCCTGCTCGGTCGGCGCGCCGTAGCTGGTACCCTCGGACGCGGCTCGAGTGATCGCCTTGATCACCGGTGCGGGGGCGTGGCCCAGGATCATCGGTCCCCAGGAAAGGACATAGTCAATGAAGCTATTCCCATCCACGTCGTAGAGACGGGAGCCCTTCGCGCGTGCGATGAACAACGGCTGCCCGCCCACCGATTTGAAGGCACGGACCGGGCTGTTGACGCCACCAGGGATCAGCCGCTGGGCCTCGGCAAAGAGCTTCTGCGATTTGGTGGTTTTCATGGGCGCATGAGGGATGGACGATGGCTAATGGTCGATGGGATGACACTGCAGAAGGCGGCGCAATCTATCACGCAGTGGTTCGAGAGGTCAATGAGCGTGGACTATTCCCGTTGTGCTTTGCGACAGCGCCGTTCCTTTGTTAGAATGCAACCAACCTCGCGGGTTGCGGGCGAGGGGCGAGCGGCACGAGGCGAGAGGGTTTCGGAATCCCTGGATCTGTTCCATCTCGTGTCACCCATTGCCCATGGCCTATTGCCCCGCGCCTGGATTGAAGATGCGCAAAGCGAAAATCATCTGCACGATCGGTCCCGCCAGCGATGCTCCGGAGGTACTGGATCAACTGATTGAGAGCGGGATGAATGCCGCCCGGTTGAACTTTTCGCACGGCACCCACGATTCGCACAGCCGGGCCATCAAGGCAATCCGCGAGGCCGCCGGCCGCAAGCGCGCGGCCGTCGCGATCATTCAGGATCTGCAGGGCCCCCGGATTCGCGTGGGCAAGCTCGCGTCGGAGGGGATCGAGGTCACGCCGAATCAGCGCGTCCGCTTGCTGGCCGGTGAATCCTCCTCTGACCCCAGGGTCGGCATCCATTATGGTGCTCGCTCCGTGGCGGCCACCTATTCGGCCGACATTCCCGTCACCTATCCCCGCCTGGCTCAGGATGTCCAACCAGGCGCCCGTATCCTGATTGACGACGGCTTGATCGAGGTGGTCGCGGAGCGGGTCTCGGGCAACGAGATCGACTGCTCGGTGATCACCGGCGGACGCATCACCTCCCATAAGGGGATCAACCTGCCCGGCACCCGGATCAGCTCGCCTACGCTGACCGACAAGGACCGAGAGGATCTCCGATTCGGCCTGGCCCAAGGGGTGGACTACATCGCGCTCTCGTTCGTGAGGGGACCGGACGATGTGGTCACAGCCAAGAAGCTGATTGCCGAGTGTGGCGGCGACGTGCCCGTGATCGCCAAGATCGAGCGGCCGGAATCGATCGTCTGTCTGGATTCCCTGCTGGATGAGGCGGATGGGGTCATGGTGGCTCGCGGCGATCTGGGCGTCGAGCTGGGACCCGAGTCGGTGCCGGTGCTCCAGAAACGGATCATCGCGGAAGCCAACCACCGGAGGAGGCTCGTGATCACCGCGACACAGATGCTGGGCTCCATGACGCAACACCCGCGTCCGACAAGGGCCGAAGCCTCGGACGTCGCCAATGCGATCTTCGATGGGACCGATGCCGTGATGCTGTCCAGCGAGACGGCCATCGGACGGTACCCCGTTGAGGCGGTCCGCGTGATGGATCGCATCGTGCGTGCCGCCGAAGAAGGCGCGGATCCGAGTGTCGCTCGTCGCCCGATCCAGGCAGGTGGATATGTGACGATTCCGGAGGCGATCTGCGCAGCAGCGGCCTCGGCTGCCTCGGTGACGAATGCCGACGCGATTGTGGCGTTCAGCGAGACCGGGGTGACTGCGAGACTCATGTCGAAGCAGCGGCCAGGGGCACCGATCATCTCGTTTACGCCGTTCGAGGTGGTGCGGCAGCGGATGGCCCTCTATTGGGGAGTGGTCCCCCACACGATGCCCCAGATCACGCAGACGGATGAGCGGGTCCGTGAGGCGGAGCGCCGTTTGAAGTCGGAGGGTCTCGCCGAGACCAGGCACCGGATTGTCATCCTGTCGGGCACGCGGATCGGCTACCGCGGGGGCACGAATTTGATGAAACTCCACGAAGTGGGGTGAGGGGGCCGGGCTGCTTAGCTGACCCGCCTGCTCGCGCATCGCGCACACAAGAGTTATCGCTTCGGAACGTGGTGGATGTGTGCCGGGTACCCGTTGCTCTGCTAGCTGCAACGGGTGATGACGCGCGCGCTAGGGGTCAGCCAAGCTCCCGCCCCTGAGGAAAGGGTGGAAAGGGTGTGGGTCGACGGTCTGCGGTCATCGGTCAACGGTCAGGAGCACATGGTTAGTGGTCAGTGGTCCGTGTGGTGAGCGTTAGATGATACGCTCGATACGAGAACGGTGGGTTGGGATGCGGCCATTCGCGGTGGCTGTTGTCCTTGGTGTGCTGCTGGTGGCCGGTGATGGACTGGCACGGACGGGCGATATCACAAGAAGCCCGGCTGACCTGCTCAGGAAGTATGTCTCGCTGGACATGAAGGGGGCTCGGCTGGAGGCGATCTCCTGGGTCACGCTCAAACCCTATGTCAATTGGAAAGAAGAACCACTCTGGAGACAGACTGTGGTGATCCGGGACTATGAAGTGGTCGAGGATGTGTCGCGGTGGCAGGTGCTGGGCGCGCTCGAGGTGGTCATTCCGGTCAAATTCAGAGTGCTAGGTTCGATGTACTGGGAAAGTGCGTCGTTTGTGCCCCATCCGGAGCTCGAAGATGTGGGGTACCGCGTGAAAGCCGTCGGCGGACGCTGGCGCATTATTGAGCCGATGGCTCCGCCGCACGTCGGCCACAAACGCATGATCCAGTATGTGCGGCAAGCCCTCCTGGATGAAAAGGATGAGAGTCACCGGGCCCAGTTGGCCTCACTGTGGGAAGCGTTACGGAAAGTCGAATCTGGCAAGGCAAAGTGACAGGGTGATGAGAGCACGAGGGAACAGATCCAGAGCCGCGGTCGACCTCCTGATATTTGATCTGGATGGGACGCTGATTGAGTCGAAATGGGATATTGCCACCGCGGTCAATCTCACGCTCAGCGAGTTGGGACTTCCGACGCGGCCACAGGAAGAGATTTTCAGCTTCGTCGGCGACGGCATCAAGCGCCTTCTCCGTCTCGCCGTTGGGGAGAAGAGCCAGGGTGTGTATGATGAGGCCCTCCGGGTCTTCCGGGGACACTATCTTGCCCACTGCCTGGACCACACGCGATTCTATCCCGGGGTCGAGACGGTCCTGACCCATTTCGCCGACAAGCGGAAGGCCGTGGCCACGAACAAGTCGCTGGAGTACACGACGAAGATCCTCGAGGGATTGGGGGCGCACCATTTCGCCTACGTTGTGGGAGGAGACAACGGGTATGGACTCAAGCCGGAACCCGGGATGCTCGTGAAGGTGATGGAGGCGCTGAACGTCGGCCGGGAGCGTACGGTGCTCGTTGGCGACAGCACGAACGACATCAACGGCGGGCACAACGCGGGGATCAGGGTTTGCGCTGTAGGCTACGGCATGGGCAATCGCGAAAAGATGGCCGCGTGTGGACCGGACTGGTTCATCGAGAAACCGGAAGAACTCATGGAGCTTTTTGAATGAGTCATCTACTACAAACGTCGCTCGTATCTCGTGGCACCCGTTGCGTCGGGAAAGCAATGGGTGCCCGGTATCTCGCCAATCAATGGACGAGATACACTTCACACTTCACGAGGGATGCTTCCCGTCCCGTGATCTCGCTGAGCCTAGCCCTGGCCCTCAGCCTGTTCCCTGGGCCAGGAGCCGCGGGCGGGAAGCAGGCAGCCGGCCTGGCGGAGCGGGTGATCGAGCACAAGCTGGCGAATGGACTGACGGTGCTCATGGTCGAACGGCACCAGACCCCGGTGGTCTCCATCAATCTGACCTTCGGCGTCGGCGGCATCAACGAGCAGACGGGCAGAACCGGCGTCGCACACCTCTACGAGCACATGGCGTTCAAGGGAACGCGGAGTCTGGGGACGCACGATTACGAGCGGGAGCGTCCCTTGCTCGAGGAGCTGGACCGGTTGAATGCGGCCATCGAGCAGCTACGGGAGCAGTTGCGCGCATCCGGACAGGAGGATTCGCCGGAATTGCAAAAGCTCCGTCAGGCCTTCCAGGAGGCGCAGGACCGTGCCGGGGCGGTCGTGGTGGGGAATGAGATGGCGCTGCTCTATCAGCGTCACGGGGCCGTCGGGCTTAATGCCTCCACCGGCAAGGATGCCACCCGCTACACGGTGAGTTTGCCCGCGAACCGATTGCCGCTGTGGGCGGCGATCGAAGCCGATCGGATGGCGAACCCGGTCCTGCGTGAGTTCTATAAGGAGCGCGCGGTGGTGATGGAAGAGCGGCGGCTCCGGACCGAGGACAGCCCCGCCGGCCTGCTCTCCGAAGCGTTCGCAGCAGCGGCTTTCCAGGCGCATCCCTACGGGTTCCCGACCATCGGCTGGGGCTCGGATATCCAGGCACTCACCCCCGACGTCACTGAGGAGTTCTTCCGAACCTATTACGGGCCGGCCAATGCCGTGCTGGCGATCGTGGGTGACATCAATCCGCCCGAGGTGCTCTCGCTCATCGAGAAGACGTTCGGCAAGATTGCCGGCACGCCGCCCCCGCCGCGCGTCGTGACCATCGAGCCACGACAGCGGGGCGAGCGGCGCGTCGAGGTCGAGTTCGACGCAGAACCGGTTCTGCTGATCGGGTATCACAAACCCGCCGTTGGCCATCCGGACGATTTCGTGTTTGATGTGATTGATCCGGTCCTGTCGGACGGCGTGACCTCCAGGCTCTACGATCGGCTGGTGCAGGAGAAGCGGCTGGCCGTCTCGATCGGGACGGATTCCGGTTTCCCCGGAGTCCTCAGCCCAAACCTGTTCATCATCAGTGCCACGCCTCGCGCCCCACACACGACGGCCGAGCTGGAGGCGGCAATCTATGAAGAGCTCGACCGACTAAAGACCAGCCCCGTGTCGGCGCAAGAACTGGAGAAGGTGTTGAACAATCTGGATGCCGGGCTGATCCGGTCCCTTCGGTCCAACGGTGGATTGGCCTCTCAGCTGGCCTATTACCAGACCGTCGCGAAGGATTGGCGGTATCTCTTGAAGGCGCGAGACCGGATCGCGGCTGTGACGCCCACCGACATCCAGCGGGTCGCGGCCCAGTATCTGGTGAAATCCAACCGCACCGTGGCCACCCTCAACAAACCCGGCTCCGCCGCCAAGACGGCCTCGTCGGTCCAGGGGCATTCAACCAGTCCGAATGTGGTGACACCATGAATGGTTTGACCCTTCGACGGGGCTCAGGGCGTGGGCGCGAGGCGGGAGGCGCGAGGCAAACGGTGAGGAAGAAGATTCACGAGGCAAAGAGGGAGACGATAATCGTTGCGTTGCTGCGGTCTGCGGTCCTGATTCTCACGCTCGGCGTCATGCTCCAGGCCGATGGGTCCAATGCCGCGCAGACGGTGCAGCTGAGCTCCGATCCGAGGCAGATGCAATTCGAGACCGTCCAGTTCAACCCGCCTCAACCGGATCGGCTGGTCCTGGAGAACGGCATGGTCGTGTACCTGCTGGAGGACCACGAGCTACCTCTGATCACGATCACGGCGATGATGAGAACCGGGTCCTGGCTGGATCCTCCGGGCAAGGTCGGGCTGGCCGCCCTTGCAGGACACACGATGCGGACGGGTGGCACCAAGCAGATGGCGGCCGCTCAGGTGGATGCGGAGCTGGAGCGTCTGGCAGCGGAGGTCGCTGTCGGAATCGGGACGGAGTCGGGGTCGGCGACGCTCGATTTGCTCAAAAAGGACCTGGACCGCGGCCTCCAGATTTTTGCCGATATCCTGATGACGCCAGCCTTCGATCCGACTCGAGTCGAGCTGGCCAAACAGCAGGCGATCGAAGCGATCCGTCGCCGCCAGGACCGTCCGCAGTCCATCGTGGGGCGGGAGTTTCCCAAGATGCTCTATGGGCCCACCCATCCATTCGCCCGGGAAAGTTCGGTGGAGTCCGTGACCAAAATCTCCCGCGAGGACCTGCTTGCCTTCCATGGGCGCACGGTGCACCCGAACGGGATCATCCTCGGCGTCACGGGCGACTTTGAGAAGGCGGCGATGCTGGCCGCCCTGCGCAAGGCGTTCGGCTCCTGGCCGCAGGGAGAGTTGCCGCGGATCGAGCTGCCCCCCCTGACAGTGGATGGGTCGGGGCAGGAAGGGAAGAGCGGCACGAGTGGTAAGCGGATCGTGCGGTTCATCGGCAAGGGCACCTCGCAAACGCACCTACGGGTCGGGCACCTATCAATTAAAGAGAACGATCCGGATTATCCGGCGTTGTCCCTCCTGAACGACATCCTGGGAGGGAGTTCGTTCCGCAGCCGGCTGTTCCAGGACGTGCGGACGAAGCAGGGGTTGGCCTACTCGGTGGGGAGCGCGCTGCGGGCCGGTGTCCGGGAGCAGGGCTACTGGCTGATGCGGGCAGAAACCAAATCGGATTCCACGCAGGACGTCATCAGCCGCCTGGTGACCAATATGGAACGCCTCCGGGAGCAACCGGTGACAGACGCGGAGCTGGCAGAGGCCAAGGAGGCGTTCGTGAATTCCTTTGTCTTCTCCTTCACCAGTCCCTCCAGCATCGTGGCTCGACTGATCGGGCTGGAGTACGATGGCCTCCCCAAGGATTTTCTCCAGCAACTCCGTGACAAGGTGGTGAAGCTCACGAAGGAGGACCTGTTGCGGGCGGCCCGCGCGCATCTGCATCCGGATCGAGCCAAGATCCTGGCGGTCGGTCCGGCCGAGACGCTGCCGCGGCTGTTGTCGGGTTTCGGGGAAGTGAAGGAAATCAAGCTGGCGCCGGAGGGATGATACGGACAATAGCGGGCACGAGGTAGCCTAGCAGCCTCACGTGCTCGCGCATCGCGCACACAAGAAGGAGGCGGCGCTGTGGCCGGGCGCCCTGCCGTGCTCGCGGAGCGCACACTCAAGATTGTTCGGGGCGGCCCTGGAGGATAGAGTGCCGGGTACCCGTTGCTCTCCTTCAATGCAACGGGTGATGATGCGCGCAATAGGTCCCACCCCGACCGCGCCGCTAGCACGAAGAATAATTCGAAGTGGATGGGGTGCCGGGGGACCCGTTGCGCTTCTGTTGCAACGGGTCGCGACGCGCGCAGTTGGAGGCAGCCTGGCCGCTGCCCCCTGAAACAATGTGGATGATGCGAGAGGTACCACGGTCAGTGCTACCCGCCAGAGTGTCGTCAGGGATGAAATATAAACCGGACTATAGCGTTTGAAAAATGGACCGCGAAGATGTGTTATTGCGACAAGTCTGAACAGGAGATCGTCGCCGATTTCAAGCGTGCGGCGATTCCAGACGAGGCGCTGCTTCGCTCGTGCTGCTGGAAGAAGATCTGCCAGGTGCGAGGAAAGAGATTTTCTGAGATTGATGAGGGTACGTGGAGCAGGCTCTGCGACAAGCGTGTCCAGCTCAATGCGGGGCGGAGCCAGACGGGATGACGAGATGACCGCTGAAGGGATCCAGATCAGCGTCGTGCAGGGGAGCATCCTGGAGGTGGCTGTGCCGGTGATCGTGAATGCGGCGAACAGCCAGGGCATCATGGGGGGAGGCGTCGCGGGAGTCATCAAACGTGCAGCCGGAGCCGAGGTAGAAGAGGAAGCCCGACGCCAAGCGCCGATCCCCGTGGGCCGTGCGGTCTTGACCTCGGGCGGCAAGACACGCTACCAGCACATCATCCATGCGCCGACGATGCCGGCGCCGGCCATGCGGATCCCTCCCCAGAATGTCGCGCTTGCCACGCGAGCCGCTTTGTCTTTAGCGGACCAGAAGGCCTTCGCCTCCGTCGCGATTCCGGGGATGGGGACTGGCGTCGGCGGGATCGCGCACGATGAAGCCGCAGAGCTCATGATCAAGGAGATCAGGGCATTCGTCTCACGCGCGCTTCGGTCAATCGTGTTGGTGGACGTGGATGCGGCGATGGTCGCCGCCTGGCGAGCCGAACTTGCTAGGCAATAGGCTAGAGGCAATAGGCTATAGGTCGTCCGGATTTTTGAATTCCCATGGCCTAGTGCCTATCGCCTGTAGCCTGAGGGCGGTTTTATGCCCTTAGAAGACGACTTCTGCGACATCATTAAAAAGGCCCGCATGGGACAAGGGTTGTCGGTCGCGGACGTCGCCCTCAAGGCCGGACTGCCTCCGGGCGAGATTACCGTTCTGGAGCGGGGCGGTCGGGTCCCTGCTCGGAACGAGGTCGAGGCCCTGGCTTCGGCCCTCCATCTAAGGAGAGAGCCGCTGATCCAGATTGCCCTGGAGGGATGGGGCCCGGCGCCGATCCCCACGTCCTTGAGTTGCGTCGAGACAGTGCTGGGCGATATCGGTGGCTACGCGGTAAAGGGTTATGTGCTCCACGATGCGGGTGAAGCCCTCCTGATTGACACGGCGTACAACGCGGATCGGATGCTGGAGATTATCGCTCAGCGAAACCTCCGCCTCCTCGGCGTCTGTCTCACGCACGGGCATGCGGATCATGCCGGTGGGTTGGACGTGATTCTGCAGCATTGGAGGGTTCCCGTGTACCTCGGGGAGGCGGACAGGTCCCTGCTGGGCTGGCGGCCGCCGCGAGACTTGATGGCTCAGCCTGACGATGGACGGGCGATTGCGGTCGGTCGTCTTACGATCAAATGTATGACGACGCCCGGCCACACGCCCGGCGGCATCTGTTATCGGCTGGAGGAGGACGGTCAAGGTCTGTGCTTTGTCGGGGACACGCTCTTTGCGGGCTCGATCGGCCGGGCGAACCCGCCTTCCCTGTACCCGGTCCACCTCGAGTCGGTACGCCGGCGTGTCCTGCCCCTGCCCGAACCGACTGTCCTACTCCCTGGCCATGGGCCGGCTACGACCGTGGCGGAGGAGCGGCTCCATAACCCATTCGGAACGGATGCCTGACTGGACGCGAGACATGAATCAGCTCGGGAACGGCTCCTTCGGAGCCGAGCCGCAGCCGCTCCGGCTCTCCGACATCGGCCTGCCGCTCGGCCTGTTTCTGGTGACGGTCTTTACCACGCTCTGGGCTGGGGCCTATGGGACGAACACGAATGCGTCTCTCGGCGCTTGGCGGTTTCTGATGGACGATCCCGCCGTGCTGTGGAAGGGCGTCCCGTTCGCGGCGACGTTATTGGGCATCCTCGTCACGCACGAATTCGGTCATTATGTGCTCTCGCGCGTTCACCGGGTGCCTGCCACCCTGCCGTTGTTTATCCCCGGTCCGCCACACTTCATCGGCACCTTCGGCGCAATCATCCGCATGCGCGGGCCGATTCTGAGTCGGAAAGCGTTGTTCGATATCGGCGTAGCCGGCCCGATCGCCGGCTTTGTGGTCTCGGTGGTGGCCCTGGTGATCGGTCTGCGACTCTCCCAGGTGGTGCTGGTGAACCAGATGGACTATGGGATTCGCGTGGGGGCACCGCTGCTGTTTGATTTCATGTCCTGGGTGACCATGGATCCCATCCCAGCCGGGTACGCGGTGAGCCTTCACCCGATCGCGTTTGCCGCCTGGTTGGGACTGTTCATTACCTCGCTGAACCTCCTACCCATCGGCCAGCTTGACGGGGGGCACGTCGCGTACGCGCTGTGGGGCCGGCGGCAACAGGCCGTCGCGCTGGCCACGGTCCCGATCTTATTGATGCTGGGCATGGTCAATGTCTTCGTTGGGGGGTGGCCCGGCTGGTTCATCTGGGCGGCGCTGCCCGGGCTCATCGGGCTGGCCCATCCTCCGGTGGTGGATCCGGAGGTGGCCTTGGGCCGGGCGCGGATCTGGGTCGGGAGGTCGGCGGTCGCGATCTTCCTGCTGAGCTTCACCCCGGTTCCGTTCTCCATCGGGTGAAGGACGATGGGACCTCAGCGGCGATTCGTGGAGGGACTGATAGTGGTCCTGCTGGGAGGCCTCCTGGCCCTCGCGGCCAGCCTCATGGTGGCGCCGGCTGAAAGCGCGGAGACGAGCGGGGCGTCCAGTCAGTCTCGGTTTACGCTCATGCTGGGCGGTGAGGGAGTGCAGGACACGAAGACCGGGCTCATCTGGGAGCAGTCGCCGGATGCGATTCATGATGTGTGGAGGGAGTCGGTCGCACGCTGTCTCACGAAGAGCATCGGCGGACGGAAAGGGTGGCGCGCTCCGACCGTGGAGGAGCTCAAGAGCCTCATCGATTCGGAACGGCGAGACCCCGCCCTCCCGGAAGGCCATCCCTTCTCCGGCATCAAGTCCGAAATCTTCTGGTCGGCCACGCCTTCCCCCAGCGACGACATCGTCGCCTGGCAGGTCAGCTTCTTCAGCGGTGAGGCCGTCACGGACCAGAAGTCCGGGACGCGGCGCGTGTGGTGTGTGTTGAGCGGCCAGTCCAGCGCGAAATAATCCAGCCGGGGCTCACGCAGCCATGATCTGCCCGAAATGCCACGTCGAGCAGGCGGATGAGAATCTAGAGTGTGTGCGGTGTGGCGTGATCTTCGCCAAGCTCCGTGCCGCCATGGAACGCGGTGCGGCCACAGGGGCCGGCGCCACCGGCCTCAGGGCTGCGAGCACCCCGCGATCAGAGGTCTGGGAATGGGTGAAAGAGATGGCCCTGCACGTGGAGCCAGACGTGAATCCGTTCTACTTCGCCGGTCGGGCGCTGGTATTCGCGGGGCTCGCAGTCTGGAGCTGGAAGTTCATCTTGACGCCGATGGAAACGAACTACGTCGGCGAGTCCTTCATGCACAACATCAACCTGCCCTTCCACGAGGCAGGTCATCTGATCTTTGCCGTGTTCGGACGGTTCCTACAAGTACTGGGCGGCACCCTGGGCCAGCTCTTGATGCCGCTGATTTGCGCCGGCACCTTCCTGCTCAAGAACCGGGACCCGTTCGGGGCGTCTGTCGGTCTGTGGTGGACGGCGGAGAGCTTTATGGATATCGCCCCCTATATCAATGATGCGAGGGCGCTGGACCTCGTCCTCCTCGGCGGTGTGACCGGGAAGGAAGTGGAAGACTACCATGACTGGGAGAACATCCTGAGGACCCTAGGCTGGCTCCAGTATGACCACGCCATCGCCCGCGCGTCGTACAACCTTGGCATCCTCCTGATGATCCTGGCCCTGATCTGGGGAGGGACTCATCTCTATCGGCAATGGCAGCGGCTCAACCGCTCTGGTCATCCCTAGCCGTGTCATTCCTTCGCCTCTGCTCAGGACAAGCCTGAGTGAAGCGAGCCCTGAGCGAAGCGAAGGATCAGCGAAGCGAAGGATCTCGATGGTTTGAGTAACTGAGATCCTTCACTCCGTTCAGGATGACGGCGGGGAGATGCTCCTGAGCAACCCGTTAGATGGCTGGCTGGGCCTTCTCGATTTTAGCCCACGAATCCCGTAACGGGACGGTTCGGTTGAAGACCAGCTTCCCGGCGGACGAGTCCGGATCCACACAAAAGTAGCCCTGGCGTTCGAACTGGTACCGGCTGCCCACCGGGGCTCCAGCGAGACTTGGTTCGATCCGGCACCCAGTCAGCCGCTCCAACGAATTCGGGTTCAACACGGAGGTGTACCCCGTGCCCTCCGGGGCGTTGCCAGGATCGGCCTGGGCGAAAAGGTGATCGTACAACCGTACCTCCGCCTGCAGTGCTTGGGCGGCCGACACCCAATGCAAAGTGCCCTTGACCTTGCGGCCCTCCTGTGATGACCCGCTGCGAGTGTCAGGATCGTAGGTGCAGTGCACCTCGATAACCTCGCCCGTTCGTTCGTCCTTCACCACGCCCACGCATTTGATAATGTAGGCATAGCGGAGGCGGACCTCCTGCCCGGGAGCCAGGCGGAAAAACTTTTTCGGCGGTACCTCCCGGAAGTCGTCGCGCTCGATGTAGACGACCCGGGAAAACGGGACCTTCCTGGTCCCCATGCTCGGATCCTCCGGGTTGTTCACCGCCTCCAGCTCTTCGACCAGGCCGTCCGGGTAGTTGTCGATGACCAGGCGCAGAGGCCGCAGCACCGCCATGACCCTCGGCGCGCGGCGATTCAGATCCTCGCGGATGAAGTGATCGAGCAGGGCCATCTCGACGATCGCATCACGCTTCGCAACGCCGATGTGCTCGCAGAACGCCCGAATGGCCTCCGGCGTGTAGCCCCGTCGCCGCAGGCCCTTGAGCGTCGGCAGGCGCGGATCATCCCAGCCGGCAACGTGTCCCTGCTCAACCAGCTCCAGCAGCTTCCGCTTGCTCATGACCGTGTGCGTCAGGTTCAGGCGAGCAAACTCGATCTGCTGTGGACGGTAAGAGCCCTGCCATTCGCTGAGCACCCAATCGTACAGCGGGTGGTGATCCTCGAACTCCAGGGTACAGATCGAATGGGTGATCCCCTCGATGGCATCCGACAGGGGATGGGCATAGTCGTACGTGGGATAGATGCACCAGGTCGTGCCACTTCGGTAATGGGCGGCCCGCCGGATGCGGTAGAGCACCGGATCACGCAAATTCAGGTTGGGCGAAGCCATGTCAATCTTGGCCCGGAGCACATGGGCTCCGTCTTCGAACGCGCCCGCTCGCATGCGTGCGAACAAATCGAGGCTCTCGTTCACTGACCGCGTCCGGTAGGGGCTATCCTTGCCGGGCTGGGTGAGCGTGCCGCGGTACTCGCGGATCTCGTCGGCCGTCAAGCTGTCCACATAAGCCTTTCCCTTGGCGATCAACTGGACGGCGTACTGATAGAGCGGCTCGAAGTAGTCCGATGCGAAGAACTTTCGATCGCGCCAGTCGAAACCCAGCCAGCGCACGTCGGCCTGGATGGCCTCCACGTACTCTAGGTTTTCCGTGGTGGGATTCGTGTCGTCAAACCGGAGGTGGCAGATCCCGCCGGGATGTTCCTGGGCGACTCCGAAGTTGAGGCAGATCGACTTGGCGTGGCCGATGTGCAGGTAGCCGTTCGGCTCGGGGGGAAAGCGGGTCACGACTCGCCCGCCGTGCTTGCCGGCTTTCAGGTCCTGCGCGACGATCCCCCGAATGAAGTCCGATGGGGCTAACGGATCAGGGGTCGTCATCGCGAACACTCCTTGGCGGCGCGACAGGCCTGCCAGGGCATGGCCTCAGGTCTGAACCTCATGCCGTATTTCTACCACAGACCGAGTACGATTCTGAAGTGATTCGGCTGAGAAATACCCTACGGCTTGATCGGAGCCCACGCAGCCGCGTACCACCCTGCCCACATGGGGAACGCGAGCCCGTCGGAAGCGGACTTTAATCCCCCTCACGTCTATGCTATGCTCCGCCTCTGCCATCGATTATCCTAATGGAGGTGTTGATGAACATGAGGATGGCGACCCTGGGATGGCTGTTGTTGCTCGCCGGATGTAGCTACCCTGTCACGGACGGTTTCCGGAGTGATCTCCCCAAACCGGGCACACCCACGATCGTGTGGGGGGACGACCTGAGCGCGGTCGGGATGGCCACCACCTGGTTGCAGAAACGAGGGCTGGCGGTCGTCGAACGGAGTCTGCTGGCGCTGGATTTCGAATCGGACACCATGAACCTGGGCCATACCCTCAGAGACGAAGGCGCAGTTCTCCAAGCTGCCAAGAAACGCGGGGCGGCGCACGTGGTGTTCGTGGATCGCGGCGGGGATTACCGGGCCCCGATGATCACCGTTCGAGGCGTGGATGTTGAATCAGGCCGCATCCAGTGGACCGGCAGTGCTCGGCATGCGGCGTTCGAGACCAGGCCTGCGAAGGACACGCTGGCGAACCTGACCTGCGAAGCCCTCGCCACGGCCTGGGAGCTCCGCCCGTCCGGAACCAAGTGGTTCGTATCCTCGTACGCCATGTGCGGGGTGGCCAGCTCCAAGTAGCCGATGATGGCCTCAAGAGACTTGCCCATGACGAAACTCGATCCGAGTCGATGGGACCTCCTGAGCGAAGCGTGGTCACCTGACACTGCACGGCGGGGCCGGCCCGCCCGGTTCATGCTGGGCCTGATGCTCAGCCTGAGCCTCGTCGGGTGCTCCCTGACTTTCGAAACGACGAAATCAGGGAGAGCGCCGATTGAGCAATTGCTGCTCGCCCAATCGATCGAGCGAGGCCTCATCGATGCCGTGCTTCCGGTTCGCCCCGGGCAGGCGGTGGTCGTCGAGGGCGTCGGTTTGACCGCCGACCAGGCTTTTGCCAACGCGATGGTCGAAAAATGGCTGGTCCGGGAAGGCCTCTTGCTGCCGAAGGATGGGAAAGAGTCCCTCATTGCCCGGGTGATTCTGGATGCCTTCGGTACGCTGCAAGATGGAACGTTCTTCGGGATCCCCCCGATTGGAGGCGGGCTGTTCCCCATCTCCTTGCCCGAGCTGGCCTTCTATAAGGCGTCCAGGCAGCGGGGACTGGCCCGCTTCACCGTCGACTTTATCGATAAGAAGACAGGGCGGCTTGTCAGCTCCACGCCCGTCTATGAAGGCGACGCCTACTATAACCAGTACACTATCTTCTTCAGCTTCGATTTCACGCGAACCGACTTGTTGCCTCCCCCGCCGTAGCTCGTTTGTCTCATGCCTTCTGGCTCTTTTCCATTTCATATGAGGGACTACTCTATGACAGAGCCACGCTCAACCCTGTCGACTGATTCGAAGTGGGGTGCCGGTTCGTCCGCAAGCGGACAACGCTGTCTGCTCAGCCAGAGCCAGTGGTTTGCGGTCGGGTTAGTCGTGCTGGTGCTCACCACGATCTCCTGCGAGGCCCGTCGAGCGGACAGAGCCTATAAACGTGGCGACTACGAAAAGGCCTTCAAGGAGCAACAGTATCTCGCGGAGGCGGGTGATGCCCGAGCCCAGTATGACCTCGGCGTGATGTATGACAGAGGTGATGGCGTGCCGCAGAGTGACGAGGAAGCGCTGAAGTGGTACAAGATGGCCGCGAAGCAGGGCGAGGCCAGAGCCCAGTACAATCTCGGCCTGATGTACGCCAATGGGCAAGGGGTACCGCAGGACTACGTCGAAGCGTACTTCTGGATCAGCCTGTCGGCGGCGCAGGGGAATCAGCACGCCCTGGAGGCCCGAGACTATTTTGACGAGAAGATGACGGTTGAGCAGCGGACCAGGGCCAAACAACTCGTTCGTGACTTCCAGGACGCGAGAGAAAAGGCCGGCTCTTGCACGACGTGCGGACTGTTCAAGGGAAAGTCCGCGCCCTAACGGGTTTTAAGGCGACGCTCGGTCTCTCGAAGGCCGTGTCTGGTGGATGACAATCAGATGAAAGCGTGTGGCCATTTGAGGCCACTTGTCTCATCCATACAACATGTTCGTACAATCCTCTCCGGGGTCACCATACCTTGAAGCACGTTCGAACCGATGAAAGTCAAGTGTTTACATACACTTATGTGAAATTTCAGGTTGGCGGATTATGGCATCATCCTTGCTGGTTAGAGTCGGACTCGCGCACGCAATTCGAGACCTGTCAAAGATAACTGAAACATCAAGGAACAGGAACAGCGATGACCTTGAAGATGAGTTGGGTTCTTGGTGTGGTGTTGGCCGTCCTGGGCTCCTTTTCCGGGATCGCGCTGGCTGGGGATTCGGCCACGGAATTAAGCGGCAAGGCCCAGAAGGAGTGCGACCTTGGCCGGGAGGCGAAGGGGCGCGCGGTGCGCCTCGCCCATTTCGAACGAAGCCAGACGCTCGCGGAACGGGCAGTGGCCTCAGACGACCAGCTTGCAGAGGCGCATTTCGCCCTCTTCTGCAGTCTCGGTGAACAAATGCGCATCGACGGGGAGAGCTTGTCCTCGGTGTTCGGATTCAGGCGAATGATGGCCGCGCTGGACCGGACCTTGGAGTTGAACCCCGATCATCTGGATGCCCTCTCGTCCAAGGGAACCTTCCTGGTCAGACTCCCAGCCTTTCTCGGGGGGGACGGCGCCAGGGGCGAACGGATGCTGCAGCGGGTCATCCAACGAGATCCGCAGGCGGTGAGCGCGCGCGTCACGTTAGCGAAGGTCTACGCCGCGCGGGGCCACCGTGAGCAGGCGATCACCCTCGCGTCAGAAGCCTTGCAACTCGCGCAGTCCCAGCGTCGCGCGGACCTTCTCCCCGAAGCACAGGCGACCGTCGCCGAGCTGCGGCCCGCTGGCGCTGAGCTCAGCATGGCGACACCCTAGAACCCGTCGTCCAAGCGATCCCCGCCCCGTCGCCGCGCACCAATCCGAACGACAGTCCGAACACGAATCCTTCGCTCTCACTTTCGTCGATCATCGCCTGCCGGCCGAGACTCTCTATCCGTAGTCCCAGCCGTGTGGCTTGAGCCGTGGGCGAATCCTATTGTGCGATCTTCCGAACCTCGGCCAGGGTCTTCTCGACTTCCTCGGGTGAGGTGAGGAGGCTCGGGGCGAGGCGGACGTACCGCGTGGCGTAGGGCGTCACGCTGGCCATGATGCGACGCTCCCGCAGGTGGTCCACCACCTGCTGCGGCTTCCAGTCGGCCACTTCAAAGCACACAATGCCCGCCGAAAGGTCGCGCGAACGCGGCGTGTGAAGCGTCACGCGGGGCATCTTGGCGAGCCCGTCTTTGAGCTGAGCGTTCAGCGCGTGAATTCGCTCAGCGATCCGTGATTTCCCAATGGCCAGATGGAACCGGAAGGCCTCGCTCAGCGCCCAGCGGTGCTCGAAGGAGTGAAAGCCTCCCGGCGTCATCACGGCGCCCCAAGGAATCTCCTTCGGCGGAATTTCCTGCATCCAGATCCGGTACGCTTCAAAGTTAAAGGTTGGGATCGTGGCAGCGGCGACGGGCCAGGCACGGGGATGGCCCCAGACCAGACCCGTGCCCCGAGGGCCGAACAGCCACTTATGCGTCCCGGCAATGAAGAAGTCGCAGCCGAGGTCCGGCAGCCGGAGGTCTTCGACGCCCAGCCCATGGACTCCGTCCACACAGACCAAGGCGCGGTCGCCAACGGGGCGATCGGCATTGAGCTTCGCCAGCGCGCCGGCTATCTCTCGGATCGGCAACTTCAGCCCCGTGCTCGAATGTACCCAGGTGATGGCCACGATCCTCGTCTGCGGGCGTACCGCCTTGACCAGCGTCTCCACAATCTCATCTTTCGAGACACTCGGTAGTGTCCGATACAGGGGGATCTGTCGGACCGAGGCGCCGGTCTTCTCCGCGCGCAGGCGGAGCGACCGCTCAGTGGAATAGTGGTCGTGGACAGTGGTCAGGATTTCCTGGCCAGGGCGCAGGGAAAGCCCGTTGTAGAGTAATCCGAGTCCCATGGTCGTGCTGTCCGTCAGCGCGATGTCGGTCGGATTCGCGCCCAAATAGTCGGCGGCAGCCGTCAGCACAGCCCCCTCCAGCCGCTCGGACTGGTCGACCCAGTATCCCATCGGGTTCGCGTCGAGCGCGCGCCGGTGGGCCTCGATGGCCTCCCGGACCGGGCTGGGGTGGGAGGCGAGAAAGAAGCAGGACATGTGGGTGACGTCACGCGACAGGACGAACTGATCGCGCACGGCCTCCCAGTTGTCAAGCCGCGAGGGGGTCGGCGACTGGGCAAGTGCTCGAGACCATGACTGGGTCTCTGCCAGAACCGCCGCGCTCAGTGCCAGTCCCGTGCGAACCAGAAAGTCCCTGCGGTTCATCCGTCTTCCTCCTGATCGATCGTGGCCTTCCACCACCTGACGACTCGAAGCGAGCACCAGTCCGGAGCTACGGCCTATCGGGACTCGGTTTCGGATGTCTCTGGTTGCTTCTGGTTGTCCTTAGAGGGATGAATTTGTATGGCAGTCGCCTGGATCGTCTTGAGGCTTTCTTGCGGAGGGTTGGAGCCGTCGGAACGACGTGGGTAGTCGATCCGATCAGGAGCACGAATTTGCGCGACGACGACCACCGTGTCGCCCTCGATCACGAGCGGAGGCCTGATCACCGGGGTCCCGCAGATACCGAGGACCGCAATCTCGAGTGAGCCCGTGCCATCCTCCAGCGTGAAGCGGTAGGCGCCATAACAGGCCGAGCCGGACGGTTGAGAGTACGGCTCCAGGACTTCAATGCTCCCCACACGACCCTGCAGCGTGACCGGGCGGAGATGGTAGGGCTCAGGATCAGCCAGGATCTCCGCGATCGGAACCGGTTCCGTATCTTCGGGGTGGGCATTGCCGGGAAACGCGAGGAGAAAGGTGATCAGGAGCGCGCTCGCGAAAATCACAGGAACATCTCCATGACTCCCCTCGTGCGTGGCTACTCCTTGAGGCGCTGGATTCCCACGGCAAGGGCCTGGACCGTCGGCCGATTGCTGCCATCACTATAGCGATGGGTCACCGTGATCCTCGCCTCGATCAGGGCCGTGTCGCCCTCAGCGACATCCGGGGGCTCGGCCGGGGACTGCTTGGACACGCAGGGCAGCCGACCCGCCACAGTAACCTGAAGAAAGTCGGTGCCATCGGCCAGCACGAAGGTGTAGGGAGGATGCACAAAATAACATTGGTAATCGAGCTGGGGTGCGTTGACGGGCGGATCGGTCAGGATCTGGACCTGGTGCACGGTGCCCTTGAGGCTGACGACTCGAAAGTGGTAGGGCTGCGGATCAGCCAGGAGCTTCGCGATCGCCACCGGCTCGGCGGCCAACGCGGCGGCTTGAGACGACCACCACGCCAGGGCCGACAGAACGGATAGAGTCACCAGCTTCGCTGGGGCCATGCGACCCACCCTCGCCACGCGTGGACCGACGCCGGTGGTTCCGATGCCGACATTCTACCACGTTGGGCCTTTCGTTGGTCAGCCGGCTTTCTCCAGCCGTGGCCCGCCCGTTATAATACGGCGCGGCGAGGATCCGCCGGTGCGGGGAGAGGACCAGTGGTGACTGAAACATCAAGTATGATGGTGGACGCGCTCGTCATCGGCGCCGGGCCGACCGGACTCACCATGGCCTGCGAGCTGAGACGCTATGGTCTTTCCTGTCGGATCGTTGACCAGGCTGAAACGCCCGCCGGCATCCCGAAGGCCGTTGCCGTGCAGCCGCGCACCCTGGAAGTGTTCGGCATCATGGGTCTCGACGAAGAGTTCGTGGCCCATGGCCATCAGGTGCACGGCGTCAATGTCTACGGAGGTACGCAGCCCCTCGCTCACCTCAAGTTGGACGGGATACCGACGCGGTACCCCTACATGCTCACGCTTCCGCAAAGCGAGACGGAGCGGCTTCTTACCACGCACTTGACGAAGCTGGGGGTTCACGTCGAGCGGTCTGTGCAGCTCACCGGCCTCGCACAGATCGCGGACGGAATCAGTGCCACCCTGCGCCATGCCGACGAGAAGACGGAAACGGTCCAGGCCCGCTGGCTGGTCGGATGCGATGGGGCGCACAGCGCGGTTCGGAAGGCAGTCGGATTGCCGTTTGAGGGAGTTCGGTACGAGGAGTCGTTCCTGCTCGCCTATGTGCAGATCGAGAGCGACTGGTCGACTCATGAAGCCCATGCCTTCTTAGCTCCCGATGGTCCGGTCGCTGTGCTTCCGCTGCCTCGGGGACGGCACTATGTGATCCTCACCCTCCTCAAAGAGACGGCCGAGGCCGACCGGACGACGGTCAGCCTCGAGGAGCTGAAGGCCTTGCTGGCCCAGCGCGGCATGGCCAGCCTCCGCATCCTTGAGGCGTTCTGGATCACCAAGTTCCGTGTCCATCGCCGCATCGTACCCTCCATGCGCGTCGGCCGGGTGTTTCTCTGCGGTGACGCGTCGCACATTCATAGTCCGGTCGGAGGGCAGGGAATGAACCTTGGGATCCAGGATGCTTTCAACCTGGCCTGGAAGTTGGCGCTCGTGACGAGCGAGGCCGCGAGGCCGAGTCTGCTCGATAGCTATCAGACCGAGCGACACCCGATCGCCAGCGAGACCTTGCAGGGTACTGACTTGGCGACCAAGCTCGTCACGCTGCGAAACCCCTTGGCCCAGACGGTGCGCAACCAGGCCGCCATGTTCCTGTCGTCGCTCGATGTGGTCCAGCGTCGCCTGACGCAGACGGTAGCCGGACTCCTTCGGAACTACCGCCACAGCCCGATTGTGAGTGAGGATCACCCGGGAATCCTGGGCGTGGTGAGAGGAGGCCCTCGGACGGTGGAGGCGCCTGGCTTCCACGAGTGGCGGGAATTTCTCGCTGCGCCTGTCGCCGGGGATCGGGCGCCCGATGGGACGGTGTCAGTTCGAGGTTCGGGATCCTCCGTGCGACTGCTTGAGCTGCTACGACCGGGTCGCCACGTGCTACTCCTGTTTGACGGGCACGCGGCGACCCCTGCGGGCTATCGCAAACTGGAGGAGATCGGCCACGGTGTTCAAGACCGCCATCGTGGCCTGATCGACGTCCATCTCATAGTGCCGCATACGGTTCCGCCGCCCGCACTCCAGTGGGATGGCTCTCTTCTGCTGGATGCCGGCAGTGCGCTGCACCATCAGTATGGGGCCGGTTCGGAGTGCCTCTATCTGATCCGTCCGGATGGCCATGTGGGCTATCGGAGCCAGCCGGCTGACAGGATGAAGCTCGCCACCTACCTGAAGACGATCTTTGTGTGACACCATCCTCATTGGGGTACCCTACTCATGACACGCAAGAACCCTCAGCTGGAGTCGTATATCAAGGCCGCGCGGCCTCGCTTCGAGGACATGCTCGCGCAGATGGTGGAGGTTCCTTCCATCAGCATGGACCCGCGGCACGCCCCGGACATTCGCCGAACGGCGACCCTGGCCAGGCAGTTCCTGAAGGCCCTGGGGGCCGACGCGCGGATCGCCGAAACGGCGGGCTACCCGGTGGTGACCGGTGGCTGGACCACGGGCACACAGCATCCCACCGTCACGATCTACAATCACCTGGATGTCCAGCCGGCGCAGGAGCCTGAATGGCGGCGGCCGCCGTTCGTCTTCCAGAAGGACCATGGTCGTTATCATGGCCGAGGCGCGACCGATGACAAGGGGCCTGCCCTGACGGCCCTCCTCGCGGCTCGCTATGCCGTCGAGCAGGGAATCCCTCTCAATATCCAATTCCTGTGGGAGCTGGAGGAGGAAATCGGCAGCCCCCACGTCGCCGCGGCCCTGGCTCGCCGGGGGGCCATTCCGAGGCCGGACTCGGTGGTGGTTTCGGATACGATCTGGATTGCGAAGGGGCGCCCGGCGGTCCCCTATGGGCTCCGCGGGAATGTGACCGCCACCCTCTCGCTGCGGACCGGAGAGATCGATGCCCACTCTGGGGTCACCGGCGGAGCGGCCCGGAATCCGCTGGCCGAGCTGTCGGAGCTGGTCAGCGCCTGCGTGGACAGCCGCAGCGGTCGGGTGAAGATTCCCGGGTTTTACGATGACGTGGTGGCGCCCACCAGGGCGGAGATCAAGAGTTTTCTCGACTCGGGGTTTCACGTTGGTCGGTTCATGCGGGCCTATCGGTTCCGCACGCTCAGGACCACTGATCCGGCTGAAGTCCTGCGGCGGATCTGGGCATCGCCGACCTTCGAGGTCCATGGGTTGACCGGTGGCTACCATGGGCCCGGCGTCAAAACCGTAGTGCCGGGATTCGGCGAGTTGAAGGTCAGCATGCGCCTCGTGCCGAACCAGCGACCACGGAAGATCTTCGCGTTGCTGCGGGGTTACGTGGCCAGGCAGAATCCCCGGGTCACCGTCACGGCGGGAGGCATGTTGGAGCCATTCCGCGGCGTGTTCAGCGGCCCCTACGCCGACGCGGTTCGCCGGGCAGTGCGGGCCGGGTTCGGGAAGGAGCCAGCCTTCATCCGGGAGGGTGGCTCGATCGGGGCGGTGGCCACCATGCAGCGGGCCTGGCGCGTCCCGATCCTGTTCTTGGGCTTGAGCCTGCCGGAACACGGCTACCACGCGCCGAACGAGCATTTTGATTGGGGGCAGGCCTCGGGCGGAATGCGCGCCTTCGCGACGTATTTTCAGCAACTGGCGGAGCTCAAGTCTGCCGGGCGAGTGGCCCGTCGTCGCCGATTCTGACTGCGAAGAACATGACCAATTTGTTGACAATAAAGCACTTTACAGTGAGAATGATCGCTGTTGTCTGTAGCCCTCCAGCGATGGGGAGATATCCTCGAGACTACGTATGCCCAGCAAGAAGATCGAGAACCTCCAGGAATTACGCGAATACGGCATCAAAAATTTTGAGCAGCTCTTCGTCCTGCTCACGCTGGTGACCACGGCGCTGCTCAACTATTTTATTCCGCAAAAAGCCTCCTTCCTGAATTTCTATTACCTCCCCATCATCCTGGGCGGGTACTACCTGGGCCGGCGGAAGGCCGTGATGGGTGCCCTGTTCTGCATCCTGCTCATTTCGGGGTACGTGTACCTGGACCCGGAAGCCTTTTTCATGGCCGCCAACGTGGTGGATCTGATCCTCCACGTCTCGACGTGGGGTTGTTTTCTCATTCTGGCCGGCGCGGTCGTCGGCGGCCTCCAAGAAAAGCTGATGGCGGAAGTCGAGACAACCCGCCACCTGAATGTGGAACTTCAGAAAAAACAGCAGGAACTGGTCCGCACGAACGTCTCCCTGGAGCAATCCAAGCGCTCGATCGAGTCTCTGAAGGCCAAGGTCGAAGATGCGCTCTACTCCACGATGGATGCCTCGGTGGCCAACCTTCTCATCGAAGGCCGGCTGCGGAACGAAAAGCGAAACGTGAGCATTCTCTTTACCGACCTCGTCGGCTTCACGTCCTACTCGGAAGAGCATCCTCCTGAGGTTGTGATTCGTGACCTCAATCGGTTCCTCAGCGACACCGAGCCCATCCTGATCTCGTACCGCGGGCACATTGACAAGTACTTGGGGGACGGGGTCATCTGCGAATTCGGAGCCCCCTTCGACTATGAGACCTACCGATTGCTCGCGGTGCTGGCGGGGCTGAAGTTGCAGGAGAAGCTGGCCAAGCTCAAGTTCCCCTGGCAGATGCGCGTGGGGATCGCCTCGGGCGCTGCCATTACCGGATTGATCGGCTCCAAACGCCAGACCTACACGGCCATCGGCGACACGGTCAACCTGGCCGCCCGGCTTGAAAAGGCGTGTACGCCCGGGCGCGTCCTGATCGACCGCGAGACCTACGACAATGTCAGCCGGTTCATCGAGGCCCGCAAGAAGCGGGATATCCCCACCCGGGAGAGTGCCGACCACGAGAAGGAGCGAGAACTGGAGGCCCTGCACGAAAAGGTCTCCGGGGGAAGCCAGGACGCGACCCTCTATTTCCAGATCGGCAACCTTCACCTTGAGCTCAAGGAAGCCTACGAATCGCTCTATTATTTTGAACGAGCGATGGAGCTGGAGCCCGGCAACATGCAGTACAAAGTGGCCTATGCAGAAGCCGGAATCAAGGCGAAGGACCTGGACAAGCTCAGCATCAAGGGGAAACGGCAACGGGTGGAGGCCTATGAAGTCACCGGGCTGAAGGATCCCCTGGAGGACCGGAACAAGATTCCACTGTGGTTCTACAATGAATATAAGAGCCTGTCCGATCTGGTCACGATCCCGAACGATGTCATCCTGCCGGTCGAGGCCCTGGATGGGAGTATCGGGCATTCACGAGTGGTGGCGGTGATTGCCGGCGCGCTGGCCGGATGCTTCGGGCTGACCGAGCGGGAGAAGCTGGATATCCTCCACGCCGGTTACGTGGCCGACGTCGGCAAGGAGATCGTGTCCCACTATCTGCTCAACCGGCGCGGCGGGCTCACCGCCGGCGAGCTGGAGGTGGCGCGGCAGCATTCCGTCGAAGGCACCAAAATCCTGCGGAAAATGGGCTATGAGAGCGAATCGATCATCAAGATCGTCTATCACAGCCACGAGCATTTCAACGGAGCAGGATATCCGAGCGGCCTGAAAGAGGGCGATATCCCCCTGGGTTCCCGGATCGTGGCCGTGGCGGACGCCTACGACGCGCTCACGGCTTGGCGACCCTACCGGGACGCCTGGGAACGCCAGGCGGCCCTGGAGGAGATTACCCGTGGGGTGGAGCGGGGGCTCTATGATCCGAAGGTGGTGGATATTCTGGTCCGGCTGTTAAGCTGACTGGCCCGTCGGGGCGATGGTAGCCGCTCCGGTGCGTGCCCGCCTAGCTGCTGTAGCGATCAGACGAACGGCTGCGGCCCCCCCTGCCGCCTCACCGTCTCATCACCCATTGCATCGCGCAGAGCAATGGGTCCCCGGTGCGCAAACCGGGTACCCGCCTTGCGGGTGAATCGTTATTCGTCGCGTCGCACACTCCCCCAAATTAGAATGCGGGGCGTTCTCCGATCCGCTCATGCCCGTTGCCGCAGTCATGAGCGGTCGGGCCTCGCGCGTTCATCCGCTTCGCACATCAGCACGGCGGGCCCGCAAGGTCGCTCACTCCATCGCCCCGATGGACCAATGGCTCCAACCTTGATCTGACCTGCAGCCTGGACCTTGTGTGGTGGTAGGGGTGGTGGAAGCGAGGCCGTCGTGAGAATGAAAGGGTTCACCGTGATTCGCCTGCAGGCTTTGCCGGTGTGCTGCATGGCAATTGCGCTGTTCGTGATCGTGCCGCCCAATGTTCAGGCGGGGCTCAGTGAGGCGCACCAGCAAGCTTTGGGGGGTTATAAGAAGACGAAAGACCCAGCCCAAGCGATCAAGGTGCTGGAAGATGCTGGGATAAAGGGAGTGTTGGACAAGAAGCCGCCCGGCATGAAGGATGCGGCCTATATCGCGCTGCTAAATGACTACGGGTTCTTTCTGTCAGAGACTTCGTCCAGGTACCCAGAGGCGCTCCAAATTCTTAGGAAGGTCGTCTCCCTAGCTCCGGAAAGCGACGTGGGCCATCTGAATTTGGCGGATACTTACCAGAAGCAGTTGCAGGAAACGGCTGATCCGTTAAGGCGGGAAGAGTTGCAAGAGGTTGTCCGTGCTCACTATTTGGAGTACGCCCTGCTCCTTAGGGCGAAGGGGGAAGGGATAGAGCTCCCTCCACGTGTTCATGGTGCCTTGGGACTCAAGGCAGTTCATCAATTTGATCCGGTCGAACCCTCGAAATACGCGTCGGCGGTACTGTACAGATTGATCATGAGTCAAGACACTGAGGTGTGCACGCACATGCTCACGTTGTTTAATCTGGACATCCTGCAGTACGGATTTGATCGATATGAGAATCCGGAGTTTCAGGCGATCCAGTGGGAACGACAGTATCGCAACGCCGCCGGAAGGGCGATCGATTTAGCTATTCCTGTTGCAAAATTCGATATCAATAACGATGGCAAGATTGATTTTGTTTTGAAACAGACAACTATGGCGCATAGCCTTGACGTCGATAATTTGTATATTTTCTTTGACGACGGGATCGACGTTTCGAGGGTCTTCACCTCGGAAGAACTCCGAAACAGTCCAGGAAAAATCTTTCTTCATAGTGAGTTTTATGACCTGCAACCTGAGCCCCTCCGGAAAAGTAGAGAACTCCTAAAGTCTCGCAAGATCGAATCGGTTGTTCCAGGCCCCACAATAATTCACCCGTTCAGGCTACATGACGCCACCTATATAAGCATGCGATCGTATTATGAAATTCAGCCGGTTGAGTGGACGCATTTCCACATCATTGCGAAGTACAAGGGGGGACGTCTTGTAGACCGAGAAGACCAGCGGGGTGTCACTGAGGGTGTCTGCTGGTTCGAAATCGTGACAGATAAGAGTCCGAAGCGGAGGTAAGTGATCATGGCTCTATCGAGATCACGTACCAATTGAATGGTTGAGAAAGGGCTCGAGATGAGAAATGGATTAGTTGAGCCCTTATGGTCGCGTTCGGTGAGGACGAGGACTGCGTTCTGAGATCAGCCCGCCGTCCGTTGGAATCGACTCTTCCCGGCTGAACAGCGCGGGCCAAGGCTGCCGTGTAGTGCTCCCCCGAAATCAAGCCACCTCTGATGCTTCGTGAGGCCCCTTGCACCCCGACCTGCAGGTCGGCTCGCTCGGTGATCGTCGTTCCTAGGGCCACGGTGTGCGTCGGATTTTCACGTGACCGGTCGAAGCCCCGCATCAGACGACCTCCGCGAGCTGCCGAGCCCGATATTGGCGCGGACTGAGATAGCCCAGCGTCTGGTGCGGCCGGCCCTCGTTGTACCAGTGGATCCAGTCCCGGATCCTCCGACGGGCCTCCGTGAAGGTGTCGAACTGAGGCTGCCAGACGCATTCTTCCTTGAGGCTCCGAAACCACCGTTCGATGAGCCCGTTCTGCTCGGGCGTGTCGGGCGTGATGAACTCCTGCCGCAGCCGATAGTCGCGACACGCGGCCCGGAACCGGCGGCTCTGGAAGATCAGCCCGTTGTCGCTGCGCACCTGGGGCGTCGGCCCCGCCGGGCGCAGGGTCCCGAAGCGGGCGAGGCAGGCGGCTTCCACCGCGCGCTCCGCCTCCTTGGCGCGACCCCGCAACGCGAACTCATCGCCAATCAGTTCCCGATCGTGACAGTCGATCACGGCGGCCAGGTGCGCCCAGCCGTCGGCCCCACAAGGAATATGCGTGACATCCATCGCCCACCGCTCATTGCTGCGCGCCGCGTGGCTGATCCGCCCGCGGACGCGGGGCCGCGGCGTACACGGCCGCTGATGCACCAGCCAGCCGCGTCGCTTCAAGCTCCGATAGACCGCCTTGCGATTCACCACGATCCCCTCGCGGAACCGCAGCAGCGCCCAGATCCGGCGAGAGCCGAACGTGGGGGACTGTTGAATCAGGTCCTGCACCTGGGTCACCCACGGCGCCGCCGCCCGCGGCGCCCGGCGCGGCGGGGGCGGCCGGGGATGCAGGGCCGCCCGGGCCACCTGCAAGAGCTGACAGGCCCGCCGTTCCGAGACGTCCGACCGGCCCTGCCTTATTCGTCGGCCGTCCCCCGGGCCAAAGGGTACGGCTTCAACGCCTCCCGTAAGAGGTCGTTGTCGAGGACCAGATCCCCGATTTTCTGCTTCAACTTCTTGATCTGCTCCTCCTTGAGGGCCTCCTCGTCCTTGGGCCAGCTCCGCAGGGCGTTCTCCGCCGCCAGCAGCACCCGCTCCTGCCAATCCTCGACCTCGGCCACCGTCAGCCCGTGCTTGCGGGCCGCCTCCGCCACGGAGGTCTCACCCTTGAGGATGGAAAGAATCAACGCCGCTCGGCGTTTCGCCGTCCACCGTTGGACTGAATCATCAGGTTGTTCGCCCATGTCCACCTCCCTGGCCCGCTATTGGACCATGTCGTAGAGGTGGTCGCAACTCGGAGGGGAGCAGTGTAGCCGCTGCTTCAAGGTCTCATCAGAGCGACAAACCCCTCCTGCTCGAAATGGCGATCAGTAGTTAGCGCATTAGCGATCTTTCGCTGGCGCATGATCGTCATGGAAACGCAGTCGGTCAGGCTGTATCCCTTGTCAGGGCGAGCTTTGTAGAGAGCAAATCCCTTCAGAAATACCTTGCGTGTCTGAGGAACGACCGTCACGTCTGGATTGTGCAATATGCTTTCGACTGATCGGACGGCAGCCAGACGCACGGCCGACCCCGTGTCGGCGAGCGCATTGAGGTATTCGGTAAGGACAGCGTCGGAGGTAATGATCCGCTTTCCTTCAAGCGCAGCTGATGCGCGAGTCGCTTTGTCGTGGTGCTGGTCGAATGGATTGGTGAGGGCCAGCCAGTAAGCCGTATCTGCGAAGACTTGCCTCAAGAAGGACGGCTACTGTGAAGGTAATGATCGTGCTGCGCTGCGAAATCAGTGGGGAGCTTGTGGAGGTCCGCCTTGGGGATCGCTCTTGAGATCCTTAGAAGTTCTTCCCAGATAGGCGTGCGCCGCCGCTTGGCTCGGCTGGGTGCACTTCCTACTCCCCGAGGGCGGGTATGAGGTCTGTTTCCTTTCCCGGTTGGTGCCATGCTGTCATTATAGCGAAGAGTAACCGGTGGGACAAGGAGGTCCGGAGTTGGGGAGGGGAATAAAACAGACTTGAAGGAAGACTGCCGCCCCTTTTACGTCGACCCGGCTTCGTTTGCTGGCCTGCTTGAGCATCCTGAGAGCTGATGTTTCTCGGTCAGCCGCCTCGACCGTCAATGGACGGACCCAGAATTGCTCCTGCCCCACCTTTCTCCCCGTCTAGGAGAAAGGTGGGGTAGAGCGACGGCCTGAAGTCACCGCACGACTCCGCCTCGGTCCTAAGCGACAAAGCGGCAACTCCGTTCACTACTGCACTGCAGCACCGAGTCTGTGTCGCTGAGATGCGCGCTCATTGACCGGGTACGGCCGTGAACGATGCCCGGGCTTCCGCCTCCTGCTTGCAGCCCTGTTCGGCGATCATGCGCTGACCGGCCGTGGCGTCCTTGGGAATTCTGGCCACACAGGCCTGCAGCGTGTCCCCGACGGCCCCGGCCGCCGCGATGTTCTGCCCTCCCGCCGGAGCGGCAACCACGGGCTTTGCCGCTGGTTGATCCGCCGCCTGTGTCGGTAGCGCAGGTAGCCACGCGATCAACGCCAGCAACGCGACCATGACGATGCCCATGATGATCTGATCTGTTCTCATCGCTCGTCCCTCCCTTTGGGTGGGCCTCAGGAAGTGGTGCTTCGTCGCGAGACCCTCGGCGATGAAGCGCTCGCTGATCCTGTCCATTGATGATCGTACCGAGCTCGACCTCTCGCGCGACGTCAAAACGCCCTGCCGAGGCCCACACCTGACCAGCAGCAAGCCGCGCGGTTGGCGACTCAGGCGTTGCCGAATACCGGGCTGTCTTCTCACGGAGGCTTCCTCTCCTGATACCTGGATCTTGAAGATCAAGCACCGGGAAAGAAAGTCGGGCGGAGGAGCGGCGGTGACAAGGGAATCGATCGCGCTCGGATAACGAACCAGGATTCAACCAGCGCGAGGGATAGAAAAGTCAACGTGGCTCAACGCGTCGTCCGTTTATAGTACGCGCCAAGGTGACCGTGTTCAAGCGATATTTCCAGGCGTGATTGGTTGAACGATATCGCCAGGTTCCAAGTGATCGGCGCTTCGGGCGTCGTAGGTGGGGGCTAACGATCGCGGTCGGTTCTACCAATTACGGCTTGCTGACGTCAGCGCGGCGTTTGTTGGAACCTGCTCTCCCCGTCTGATTGCGCGCTTGGTGGCGCAATGGTATCCTACAGGCATCATGCGTCTCAGCCGCGTCTTCCTTCCTATCCTCCTGACCGCCGCCTGGGGGGCCTCCCTGCAGGCCCAGCAGACTCAACCCTCGGGCAACCCGCACGCAGACGAAATGTTCAAGCAGCTTCAGCAAGAAGCCCAGAGCGGGCCGTCATCCCCCTCACCGAAACCGGCGACGGGGGGTGGCTCTGATCCCTTCACCCGCTACCCGGAGTCCGAGTACTTGGTGGCGGTCGGTTACGGTGATCTGGCCAAGGGGGCCCTCCGGTGTGAGCAGGTCGCGGACGTGGTGGCCCGCGCGGAGCTGGCAAAGCTGATTCGCGTGCAGATCAAGGAACACGCCACCGATCGCGTCCGCGAACGGAGTGGTCAGCCTCTCGAACAGGACATCGAGATCGTTCGAGAGCAGCTGGCCAATGAGCTCCTTCAAGACGTGAAGATTGTCGCACGCTCGACGGACCAAGCGAAGAACACCTGCTCCAGCGTGGCCGTGATGCCGAGGAACAAGATTACTGCCCAGCCGGGTCTCCAATCTGCCCCGAGTCCCTAAATCCAGACCCACCGCCCAACGTCCCGTGATCCGTTCGTTCCTGTCTCTAGAACGACTGGATGGGTCGTGACTCAGTGGTGTGATCCAGAAGGTCAGCGCGCGTCAGCGTCGGCCACGGCCGCCCGAGAACCCTCGCGGAGCCATGCCTGGGCCACGAGGCGGAAGCCGAAACGGCGCGCGCTGAATCGGGTGGGGCGGCGGCGGATAGACCTGATTCAGAGTTGGAGGGAGATGTCTTGGTGACGGAGACTGCGCAAAGCGGGAGGATGGTCTCTGATTCGGGATGTCCCCGGCGGTCGGAGGGGGCGGAGACTGACCTAGGCGAGAAGGAGGGATCGGATCAGGCGTGGCGACCTGAGGAGCGGATGACGGAGCCTTTGCGACGGGTGGCGGGGCAACTTGGTTCAGGCTTGGCGGCGGAGCGCTGACCGATGGCGGTTTGGACGCGGGAGTACCATGACCAGCGGTCGCCGAGGGAGGACTTGGCGTTGAGGCGGATCCCGGAGCCTGGGTCGTGATCGTCTGCTGGACGATTCGCACGTGCCGATTCGCGGGGTTGAGCTGCTGGGCCTGAACGACCAACCCCTGCACCTGTTGCACCCCCGTCCCAGGATAGGCGCTCGCCACTGGGGTGACGAGAACCCAATCGGTCCAGGCCTGAGAGACGAGCCCGTTCGATTGGATTTGATTCAGCACCTGCTGGCGTTGCTGGCTGGCAACCTGGGCCTCGTCCTGCGTGGGTGCGGATACCAGCGCCCGAGTCGCCTCCTCCAGTTGGAGGTGAAGCTGATCGACTTCTTCTCGCAGGGCCACGAGCTCATGCCGTGCGTCCTCATTCTCGCGCAGGGCGGTGATCGCCTGAGCGGCTTCTTCCGTATCGACCTGCGCCGTCAGGTCCACGCGGATGACCACGGTCTCTCCGTCGAGGCTCGTGCTCACCGACTTATTCAAGACCAACACCATGCCGGCCGTATACGTCCTGATTTCGTCTTTGGTGACGTCGAGGTCGGACACGACCGTGACGCTCTCCAGGTAGGTCGCGACTTGTTCGAGAGCGTGCTTTTTAGCAGCCTCCGTCGCGAGCCGAAGGGCATCCTCACGAGTGTCGCGATCTCCCATCCGGTATTCCCCGCTCGCATCGACGATCCGGACCTCCGCTGCGACGGGTGCCACAAAGACGCCGGTAAGACCGGCACAGGAGAGCAGCAGAGCGAGACAGAGGCGGCTTCCCGTTGGCGGGAGCGCGCAGCATAGACGGTTGATCAGTCCTGCTGCCTGGTGGGTGTGGCCGGGAGGAGTGGTACCGCGATGAGTCCTCACTTCAGCCTCTCCGTTCGTAGCCTGTCACCAGTATAACATGGGTCCAACGACGGTGTGCGCGATGGCGGTTCACGCGAGAGTCGGGGAGCGGAGCGACGGATGGAGACGAGGTCCGCGCGCCGGCTTTCTTCCTCTGGCTCTTAGCGCGTCGACAGGCTCAGGGCCCCGAGCCCGATCGAGGGGCCATCGGCCATCAGTCCTGTGCTCTGGGTTGAGGGAAGTGGCTGGGGGACCAGGATTCGAACCTGGGTAGTCAGATCCAAAGTCTGACGTCCTGCCACTAGACGATCCCCCAGTGAACCCTGATGATACTGGAAGCGACTGGCTGGCGCAATCCGCTCAAGACTTCTCCGAGGCTGCGAGCAGAGGCTGCAAGGCCGGGTCGGACTCAATCAACCCCTTCATCGTGCTGTTGCTGAGCAAGTACCGCCACGACTCCTGGGACGTTCCGGCGAGTTGCCCGTACCAGCGGTGCGCTTCCGTCAGATGTTCGAGGATCGCGCGATTGTCACGGTTGGGAGTAAAGATGAGGCTGTAGGCCATCGTGTACGAGGCCGTAAACTTGTCCAACGGGTCATCTGTCAGCTTGAATGCCTCCTGCGCCTCCTGGTATGCCTGGACGATGCCCGGATCTTCGAAGGTGCGGTTCCAGGCCACCTTGGCGATCCGAGACCAGGCCAGTTCAATGAGCGCCCGTGCTCGGACCGCGGCTCGCGCCGTCGGAATCTGAGTGAGCAGCGCCTCATGCGTCGCGATCGCAGCCAACTGATCGTTGTTCCATCGGTAAGCCTGTCCCAGCCGCAACCGATTCTCGAGGTCCTCAGGACGGACCTGCGCGAGCTTCTCCATCGCCGGGATCATCCGATAGAGATAGTCCGCCGGGGTCGGCTTCGACCGGCCTCCCATTTCCATCCCGAGCGCGATATCCATCCGCGCGGTCTCCGCGTACTCGTCCCAGTACAACACGTTGAAGCGAGCCGCCAACGCCTCGTCGTGGACTGCCACCTGATGAGTGGCCTCCGCGGCGGCCAGAATCGTCTTGTACAGTTCATGGGAGAGCGCAGTGAGGGCATCGGGCTGAAAGGGGTCCACGATCAGCACCCGATTCAGCAGCGCAATCCGATCCCGCTGCTCGGGAAGTTGCGCAGCGCGCCCAACCGCCGCGATGAGGAGTCCTGGGGCATCGGCCGGCTCCCACCATGATGCGGATTTAGGCACGGCCTGGCTGGTTTCGGTCACGAAGGGGACCGAAGGATGCCCGTCCGTAGCGCCCACCACCGGCAGGTTGACGACCGCCATGTCACCGGGGAATCCCAGCTTCCGCAGATCCGAGAGGACGACCCACTTGACGGTGATCGCCTTCAACGCCTGCCGTGGCCGCTTGACGGTATTGGTCCACTTGTAGGCGCCCGGGGCATAGGTGACCGGAGAGGTTAAGGGATCCTTGTACGTGATCCGCAAGCGGACCAGCGTGGCCGGCACCGAGACGAGCGGGGCATCGTCGCGCAGTCTAAATGAAGAGGCCGGGAGCCGAGTACTGTCGACGAGCTCGACTCGGAGCCCGCCCGCCGGCGGCGACAAGCCGAGCAGGTCCATCACGAACACCGACGCTGGATAACGGTGTAACTCCTCTCCGAGGAAGACCAGCGATCCCTTGCCGGGCCACATGACGTCCATGCCCAGGTTTCGCTGTTCCACGGCCGCAGCGTGGGCGTGGACGAGTTGGTCCCAACAGGCGCTGTACGACGGGTCCGACTCGGGCGGGAATGCGGTGATGCGCTTCGGACTCCCGCTGACGAGGCGGAACTGGCAGGCAAAATCGAGTCGGCCGGCCGAGATGCGATCTCCGCCCGCGACCGCCTCGGCATAACGCCGGGCGGTCGAGGTTGCCGCCGAGGGTTTGGTCGCCGCCGCCTTCGCATTCTTGGCCGCCTCCGTCGAAGCCACGCCGCCGAATGAAAGGAGCGACAGGATGAGCAGGCAGGCGGAAACAGGAGCTGCGCGGTCGTAGAGGGGCCACCATCGGCGCATGCACTCTCTCCTTTTCCGATTAAGTCCGATCGGGGAGTGCCTACTGTACCATGCCGCGACCGGGCGGCGCCACCCGCTGACTACTTCGCATCGGGTGGAGGCGTGAGGGGTTTGGGCTGGAACTGTATCAACGAGCGGATGTAGGCCAGCACATCACGCTGCTGCTCCTCGGTCAACACGTCTTTCCATGCCGCCATCGAGGTACGGGGCTTCCCGTTTGCGATCGTTTCCAGAAGCTCCGCATCGGACTTCACCGAGGTTGCGGCCGAAATCAGGCTGGCCGGCCGCGGTGATAGGAACGCCGCCTCGGGTCCGTCCCCACGACCTTGAGGGCCGTGACAGATCACGCATCGCTCCATATATATGACCCGGCCCTGCTCCGGCGAGCCAGCAGCCGTCACAACCCGCCCGGTGAGGATGCAGGCAATCGCCAGCACGAGCGTCAGCGCGAACTGCGGCATGCGTGCCCCTATCGGCCACTCTACTTGTCCACGAGGATGGTGGCTTTCATCTCGTGTCCGGGCATATCGCAGAAGAAGGGATAGGTGCCAGGTTGTTCGGGAACAAATCGGATTTCCGCCCGGCCCGACGAGGGAATGATGACCCGCTTGAAGCCTTCAGTCCCGAATTCGGGGGCTCCATTGCCGCTGATATTCAGATTGACCCCGATGAACAGGCCGACCGGGACGAAGGCATGCAGCTCGGCGTCCTGGTTCTCGAAGACCAGCTTGGTTTTCCGTCCGGCGTGGAGGGTCACGGTGGCAGGGATGAACTGGCGGGCGCGGATCTGCACGACGACCTGCTCCTCTTGCTCATTGCTGGCGGGCACGAGGGTCGGCACCGGCGGGCCGGCCACCGCCCGCGACACCGGTCCGAGGTCCAGGACGATCGCGAGAGCGGTAGCGCTCAGCAAGACAGAGGGTTTCGACAGGAGTCGCATGTCATAATTCTACTGCACAAATCTGTTTCTCTTCCAGCGGACTTCGTCCGCGCTCCTTCGACACATCACGTAACGAGGGGCGTCGGAACGATCAGGCGCGGCCGGCGGCCTTCAAAATCCTGGTGCGGAGCTGGGCCTTGAGCGCAGGGGAGAGGGGAGGAGGGGGAGCATGTCGGCAGAGGCGGATCGTCTGCCGGAGTGAGCGGACGAACTCCTCACAGTTCGGACAGGCGCCAAGGTGTTTGCGAATTTCCTTACAGATGGATGGTGTAAGCTCCTGGTCGACGTAGGTGGAAAGGCTGCGCAAGACCTGCAAGCACTGGGACTTGGCATGTCCGTGGTGGGCGAGCACTGGACTACGACGTGTCATCATGGCATCAGACCGGGGTCATTGAATCACTAATGGCCACCAAGAATCAACGGGATCGTCCGGCCTTGGCCCCGCGGGATGGCCCGTCGACTCCCCGGGCACTCAATTCGCGGCGCACAAACAGCCGGGCGCGGTGCAAGCGAGATTTCACCGCGCGTTCATTGAGCCCCAGGATCGCGCCGACCTGTTTGGCCGTCAACCCCTCCATATCCCTGAGGACCAGCACGATTCGATACTTCTGGGGAATCTTTTGAATGCCTTGCCGCAGCGCTCGCTTGAGCTGCTTGTGCTCGAGCGCTTCTTCAGGGGTCAACCCATCGGTCGGAATCTGCAGCCTGAACTCACCGTCGGTGGTCGGGATGAAGTGTTCCAGGGAAAGCTCGCGCTCCGGCTCCCCCTTGCGCTTGCGGCGCATTCGTATGCAGGCACGAGAGGCGATGGTGTACAGCCAGGTCGAGATCTGCGCCTCTCCCCTGAAGTTTTTCAGTCCCCGGTAGGCGTTGAGAAAGGTGTCCTGGACGAGATCTTTGGCGTCCTCACCAGGCCCGCACATTCGCCGGGCGAACCGGTAGATGCGCTCCACGTGGTCGCGATAGAGGCGATCAAACGCCGCGGACTCGCGACCGCCGTCAGGGCGAGCAATGGCGGACCCTCGACTGTTTCTACGAACGGGCATCGAAGGGCGGAGTGTACGGACGTTCCCACTGCCTGTCAAGACGCCGGCGGTATTCACGACTCGTTCATGGACGACTCGGGCTCACGAACCGGCTCCCTCTGTTCCCTGAACCACGGATAGAGCGCCGGCAGCACGATCAAGGTCAACAGGGTCGAACTGACGAGCCCGCCGATCACCACGGTCGCGAGCGGCCGCTGCACTTCAGCCCCGATCCCCTGGGCCAATGCCATCGGCACCAACCCGAGCATGGCCACGAGAGCGGTCATCAGGACGGGCCGCAGTCGCAACGTGCAGCCGGTGATGATCGCCGCCTGGTCCTCCATCCCCTGCTCACGCAAGGCGTTGATGCACGAGACCAGCACGATCCCGTTCAATACCGCCACCCCAAACAGACCGATAAACCCGACCGCAGCGGGGACGCTCAGATACTGCCCCGTCGCCCACAGCGACAGGATCCCGCCGATCAGAGCGAAGGGCAAGTTCAGGATAATCAGCGCAGCGTACCGCACCGAATTGAAGGCCGAGAAGAGGAGGACAAAAATCAGCCCGATCGTCGCCGGCACGATGATCTGGAGCCGGGCGCGGGCTCGTTGCATGTTCTCGAATGCGCCTCCCCAGACGATCCGATAGCCGTGAGGAAGCTGAAGTTGCGCCAGCTTCTGTTGCCCCTCTGCCACCACGCTTCCAAGGTCGCGGTCCGTCACGTTGAGGCCGATCGTGATTCGGCGTTCAGTCTGCTCGCGGCTGATGTGCACGGGCCCTGCACGCAATTCGATCGAGGCCAATTGACTCAAGGGAATGAGCGCCCCGGCTGGGTCACGGACGAGAAGGTTTCCGATGGCCTGTGTGCTGTTCCGCTGCGCTTCCGGAAATCGAAGAATCAAGTCGAATCGCCGTTCTCCTTCATAGACCTGGGTGGCGGGCTTCCCCCCGATCGCGGTCTCGATCAACTCCTGAATGTCGGCCACGTTAATGCCGTGGCGGGCAATCTTGTGGCGGTCTATGTCCACGGTCAGGTAGGGCTGGCCGGCGATCTGTTCCACCTTCAGGTCTTTCACCCCTCTGACCGTCTTCATGATTTCGGCAATCTGTTGCGCCTTGTTGGCGAGAACTTCCAGATCGTCACCGAACAGCTTGATCGCGATCTCGGTCTTGACTCCTGTGATGAGCTCATCCACACGTTCCTGGATCGGCTGGCTCATGAGGAACGCGATGCCCGGGATCTCGGCCAGTCGACGCCGCATCGCGTCGACGAGGTCCGGCTTGGTACGGGCCGTGGTCCACGTGTCGCGTGGGTGCAACGTCACGACGGGGTCACTTTCGTTCGGTTCCTCCGGAGCAGTGGCGATTTCGGAGCGGCCGATCTTGCCGACCGCCATCCGGACCTCCGGAAACGCCAGAAGGGCCCGGTGTGCCAGCTTCTCAAGCTCGATGGACTGCGAGAGCGAGACACTGGGGAACCTGATGATCTGGGGTGTAATCGCTCCCTCGTCCAGGATCGGGATAAATTCGGAGCCCAGGATCGGCACCACCAGCACGCTGGCGACCAGCAGGAGCGTCGACCCAAGCAGGACCTGCAACCGGTGGCCCAGCGCCCACCTCAGGACGGGGAGGTAGACCCGCTTGGCCCAACCGACCAGACGCGTGCCTTCCGATTTCCCGCCCTTCAAGACCAGAAGGCACAACACGGGTGACAGTGTCAGGGACAGCAGCAGGGATACCAGTAAGGCGATCATGATCGTGTACGCCATGGGCGCAAACAGTTTCCCCTCCATGCCTTGCAACGAGAAGAGCGGAAGGAACACGATGATGATAATGAGCATCCCGAACACGACCGACCGGCCCACCTCGGTCGAGGCACGGAGCACCGCTTTCCAGCGGTCCGATGAAGTGCCGCGGCGTTCCGAGAGGGAGCGATAGACGTTTTCCACCACGACGACCGATCCATCCACAATCATTCCGATCGCGATGGCAAGGCCGCCCAGCGACATCAAGTTGGCCGAGAGTCCAACCTCACCCATGATGATGAAGGTTACCAATGGGGTCAGGATGAGGGTGCCGGTGACGATGAGGGCGCTCCGGACATTGCCCAACAACAGGAGCAACACGAGCATCACGCACGCGACCCCCTCGAGGAGGGCGTTGCGCACCGTGCTCAGCGCCGCGTTGATCAGCTCGGTTCGATCGTAGAACGGGACAACCTTGAGTCCGTCAGGCAAGAGGCCTTCGCGGTGAATCATCTCCACTTTAAGCTTGACCGCCTCCACGACGTCTCTGGCGTTGGCTCCGCGCAGCAACAACGCAATGCCGGCGACCACCTCGCGCTCGCCGTTCAGCACTGCTGCGCCATGCCGCACCTCGTGCCCCACTCGGACCTCCGCGACATCTCGGAGGAACACGGGCGTCCCGCCCTCCTCTTTGATCACAATGTCCTCGATATCACCAAGGGCCTTGATCAGACCGACCCCGCGGACAATCGATCGCTCGGCATACCGTTCCAGGATGTTGCCGCCGGCGTTCGCATTGCTCTTGGCCACCGCGCCGAACACATCGCGGATCGCCAAGTTGTACTTGCGGAGCTTGGCCGGGTCCACCAGGACCTGGTATTGCTTGACGAAACCGCCCAACGAGTTCACATCGATGATGCCCGGCACGCTCTTGAGAAACGGACGGATGACCCAGTCCTGGATCGTCCTCATCGTCATCAGTCGCTTCTCCTGTTCGGCTGGGTCAGCCGGCCACTGACTCTGACTTTCTAAGTAATACTGGTAAATCTCCCCAAGCCCCGTCGTCACCGGCGCCATAATAGGCTTGGCTCCGCTGGGGAGGCGCGACTGCACCTCAATCAGACGCTCCAGCACCAGTTGCCTGGCACGGTAGAGGTTCACCTGGTCCTGAAAGATCACCGTCACCTGGGACAGCGCGAACTTGGACAGGGAGCGGATTTCGGTCAGGTTCGGCAGGCCGGTCATCTGGAGCTCGATCGGAAAGGTGATAAACCGTTCTACCTCAACCGGGGAGAGGCCCCGGGCTTCGACCAGGATCTGCACCTGGATGTTCGTGACGTCGGGGAACGCGTCGATCGGTAAGGACTGAAAGGCATAGATGCCGGCCACGGCCAGCAGGAAGGACAGCGACACCACCAGCAGACGCTGACGCAGGGAGAATGCGAGAAGAGGAGCGATCATCGAGTCGGCTCGATCTCCTTCTTGGCAAGCTCCGATTTGAGTAGAAATGCCCCTTTGATGACAACCTGCTCACCTTCGTCCAGGCCTTGTAACACCCTCACGGTCTCACTGCTTTCCTCTCCAAGCTTCACCGGTCGGGCTCGAAAACGGAGGGGATCCTGTTGCACGAAGACCATGGTCTGGCTTCCGTCGCGCTGGACCGCCGCCAGGGGCACTGTCAGCACATTGGGCTCCGGGGGGCCATACACCCGAACGGTCGCGAACATCTCCGGCTTCAGTCGATGCTTAGGATTCGGCGCCGTGACCCTTACCTGCATCATGCGCGTGGCGGGATCCAGAACATCCCCGATATAGGTGATCCTACCCGGAAAGCTCTCATTGGGGTACGCAGAGAGTCGGACCTCAACCGACTGGTCCCGGTGGATCAGCCGCACATCATTTTCAGGAACGGTGACCACCACCCACACATCCGAGAGGTCAGCCACCGTGAACAGCTTATGAGAGGTCTCCACCACCTCCCCCTTCGTGATATTTCGGGCAATAACCCGCCCGGCCAATGGAGCTCGAATCGGGACGTAGGAGTGGATGTGGTGTTCGCGGTCCAGCCGACGAACCTCTGCCTCATCCACCCCGAGCACTTCGAGGCGGTCTCGCGCCTCCCGAGCTTCTGCACGGGCGGTTTTCGCCTCGGCTTCATAACGTTGGAGTTGGGCGAGGCTGATCGCGCGACCCTCCAGAAGGTCCCGAGCGCGCTCGAAGGCCAGCTCGGCTTCGTGGAGCTTTGCCTGCGCTTTGAGGTACCCCGCTTGCGCAAGGCCTAGCTCGCTGCTATGAAGCCTGGCCAGGACGGCTCCTTTCTTGACGTCCTGCCCCACATCCACGTACACATCCACGACCCGCCCGCGAATCAGCGTTGTGATCTCAGCCAGTTGATTTGCATTGGGCTGCACGGTCGCCGGAAGATCCCGGTGCACGCGGAACTCGCCACGGACGACCCGACGAACTTCAATGCCCGCTTGCGCCAGCGCCTCTGGTGTCAGGCGCACCACCCCCGGGAGAGCTGTGGCCGCCGGCCGGGCGTCGGTCGCCTCATCGGGGCTTTTCCCGCAGCCTCCTGTGCCAGCCCACGCGAGCATGAGAAGTCCCAGGGTGAGGGCCTGCAGCCCAGGCTTGAGCACCCTCACTCCCCTCAGGTGTTGCGGTGAGCCTTCGCCCGCAACGCCGGGTCTCGTATCGTGGTGCGACATCATCGCCCCCGTGAAGCTTGCCTTAGGAACCGCTACGGGCTGTGAGGCAAAACTGCCGGCATCACCACTCAGCATGCTCAAATCGCACCGTGAAAAGTCAACCCCTATTTTGGGGAGCCAGAGGCCTGTTGTCACCCTTCCGGAGTCTGTGCATCGGGCAAATGGCCCCACGGGGGATCAAAGGGGTTCGAGCTGACGCGGGATCCCAGGAGATCGGCAAGACCTGTCTGACTGCCCGGGAGTCATCTATCCGTGGTCATGGCGATGATGAGCTTCGGACACATGCGGGTGGTCATGAGTCAAAGGCAGGTGCCAATGCAGGTGAGCGTGAGGCTCAGTCACGAAGCCATGGGCGCCATGCTCATGCTGATGGTGCTCCTCGTGTCGATGAGCGTGATCGTGTTCTAACCCCTCATGGGCATGCTCATGCACGTGGTGTTCCCTGAGAAGAAGCAGGACCCCTGCCGCCATCAACGCCGCCGCTAGACCTTCACGAGATTCCCATCGCTCTCCAAGGATCGGGATCGCCGCCACGGCTCCCATGAAAGGAGCCGTGGCAAACAATCCAGATTCACGGGCGGCCCCCAACAGACGGAGCGCGTACGTATCGAGCACGAGGCTGATCCCGTAACTGATGAGCCCTAGCACGAGAGTGGCGATGAGGATCGAAAGACGCGGCAGAGTCTGGCCGGCGATGAGAGCGAGGCTCAACGTACAGGCTCCAGCACCCAGCGCCTTCACCCGTGTCACCGTCATGGGATCGCGAAGGGAGACCCGCTGCGTGAGATTGTTGTCGATGGCCCAGCAGAGGCAAGCGGCCATAATGGCTAGCAGGCCCAAGAGATCGGCCCGCGTGTCTTCCGGCCGGTAGGCCAGGACGCCCGCTCCCACGAAGACGAGCATGGCCGCGGCGATTTCCAGGCGCCCCATGTGTTCACGCAGGAAGACAACCGCTACGAGAATCGTGAGGGGCGCTTCGAGATTCAGCAGCAACGAGGCAAGCACGGCGGAAAGGCGCTGAAGGCCCCAAAGCATGCAGACCGGACCCAGGATCCCACCGGTCAGGACGATGCCGCTTAAGAGCCACCTGTCGGATATCCGAACTCGGGCCTCACGCGGAAAGGACCCGGGTCCACCGGGGAACAGCCGTTCGAAGGCCAGGAGTCCGAAGCCGGCTCCGAGGTAAAGCAATCCGGCGATGAGCAGGGGGCCGCTTTCAGGAAGGAGGAGTTTGACGAACGGTGTGCTGATTCCAAAGAGCGCCGCGGCGGCTAGGCCGTACGCGGCGCCCGGAAGGTAAGACGGTGAGAATCGCGCCAGCATTCAAGCTCAGCTGATCAAGGCCAGATTGCGTTCACTCGTCTGGGCACCTACCAAACAATACCGATCGGGCCATGGTCGCCCTGAGTCAATGCCCCAATTCTGCCTATCTGACCACCAGAACCGAGCAGGGGCTGTGCTGCACGAGTTTTGAGGAGACGCTGCCCAGGAAAAAGCGAGCCACGGCACCGAGGCCTTTGGCACCCGTGATGAGCAGGTCCGCGTGCTGCTGTTGGGCGGCCTTCAGAATCTCATCCGCCGGATGGCCCATTGCGGCCACTTCCTTCACGCGGTACCCCGCCTTGACCAGCTTTTCCGCCGCGCCGTGGAGCAGCGCCTCAGCGGTCTCCTGAATTTCCGGATATCTCAGGAACGGCGTCACGTGCATGACCAGCACCTCGGTCGGGACCGGTCCACGGTCAGGATGGAAAGCCTTCAACAGAAACTGAACCGCCCGCTCGGAAGCTCTTGAGCCGTCGGTGGCCAGGAGGATACGACGGATCGGCCGTGGCGACTCTTTGACCACCAGGACGGAAACTGGTGCGTGCAGCGTGACCTTCATGGAGACGCTCCCGAGCATGAATCGATCAATGGCGTCCAACCCCCGGTGGCCGAGGACAACGAGACCGTCGCGCTTGGCGCCGTACCTTAATATGGTTGGCGCGACCGCTCCTTTCTGGCTCACCACTCTTCCCTGAAGGCCGAGGGAGGCCATCAGCGCCTTGGACTCCGAGGTCACTTTCGTCGCCCACGCTTCCATCCGCCGTAGCTCGGCTTGGATGTACTGCTCGTTCCAGACGACCACCGGATGGGGCGTGAGCGGCGCCTTCAAGGACGCCACATCCACCACATGGAGGGCCGTCACCTGCGGAGGAGTCGCGAAGGGCATCCGGCCAACCCACTGCGTCGCCCAGCGCCCATATTTGGACCCGTCAACGCCTACCAGAACCTTCACGACGTCACCCCGCCGCTGAAAGCGGATTCATTTCCTCTCACTGGCTGGCGACCTGTCCCTTTCCGTCAGGGAGATGGCCAAAGGCGAGAACACTTTCCCATAGGATCAGCCAATTGTAAGGAATCAGCAAGCGCGATGTCATCCATGGAGCAGCTTATGGCAAAATGACTCATTGATGATCTGGGTGGCCAATTCATGCGAGCGGACGGTCCATGCCATCAGCGATTGACTCAATGCTTCCATTACCCCCACAGTCCCGTCAACCCGCCGGCGAGCAGCCGGTGACTGTTCCAGCGGGCCGGCTCAGCCTGCAGGGAATCCTCGGGCTGCCTGAGCAGCCCGCCGGTGTGGTGCTCTTCGCGCACGGGAGCGGAAGCGGACGACTGAGCCCGCGCAACACACTCGTGGCGCGCGTGCTGCAAGGCGGGGGCTTGGCCACTCTGCTGATCGATCTCCTCGAAGAGCGAGAGGCCGAAGACCGGCGGAAAGTCTTTGACATCGACCTGCTTGCGGAACGGCTATTAGCCGCCACCGACTGGCTCCATCAGCACCCGACGACGCGAGGCCTTCGCGTCGGCTACTTCGGGGCCAGCACCGGAGCGGGGGCCGCGCTCCAATCCGCTGCTCGTTCACCCGCCCCAGTCGCTGCCGTCGTCTCTCGCGGAGGTCGGCCGGATCTGGCCGCCGCCTACCTTCCAAACGTGGTGACGCCCACCCTCCTGATCGTCGGCGGCGACGATCGGTCCGTGATCCGGATGAACGAGGAGGCGCTGGCGCTCCTCACTTGTCCAAAGGAGCTCGTGATCGTCCCGGGCGCTACGCATCTGTTCGAAGAACCCGGGACCCTGGAGCAAGTGGCCGACCTCGCCCTGAAATGGTTCAGACGCTATGCCGTTGGATCCCGAACCGCGGGTCGGTGATGGCTTCGCTGCGGCAGCGCGGACAGCGGCTCGGCCGCCGGAGCCGGCTTCGCTCGCGGAAGACAAACCCGCAACTCTGACACGTTGACGGGTCCAGGATAAAACGGCCTGTCCGGTTCCTGGAGACCGACTTGACGATGTGCGTCAGGTGATCCTCGATGTCTCGCTCGGGGACCCTGATAAGCTCCGCGAGTTGCCGCGATGAACGAAGCGTCCCCGTGATCTCCTGCACAATCCGCTGTCTGACCGTGAGCTCCTCTGCCGCCATGGGGGCAACCCCGCGCTGATCGTCGTCTCTCCGACCACCGACAGTATAACAGGACCCCGGGCAGAGAGCTCTCTGCCGCGCAGGCCGTACGTGCGCTTGCGTCCAATCCGGCGGGCCGGTTATCGTGGGGAAACTCCAGAGAGGAGCCGGATGGCTGAACCGATCTTCGAGTTCTCAGCCGGGGGGATCGTGCTGCGCGAGGGGATGGCGCTCTTGATCCGCACCAGGGACCTGAGTGGACGCGCCGTCTGGGCCTTCCCCAAAGGCAAGCTGAACGAGAAGGAAACTAGTCTTCACGCTGCGATCCGGGAGGTCGAAGAGGAGACAGGCTGGCGGTGTCGAATCGAGGCCGAGCTGTCACGCTCGCAGTACTGGCTCCAGCGCGGGGGTCGACGCGTGAAGAAGACGGTCCGCTGGTTCCGCATGGTCCCGATTGAGCAGGTGCGCCGTCCGGACGAGGAAATCGACGAAGCGGCCTGGGTGCCGATCCACGAGGCGTTGGATCGGCTCACCTACGACTCGGACCGCGAACTACTCAGGGCGGCAGACGCCGCCAGCGGAGCCAAGGAACGCTGAACGGTTGAACCAACCTGAGACGAGGAAGAGGCGGGCAGGGATGCGGGTCACGCCAGGCAGAGTCTCAATACCAAACGTTACCATAAGGATGCAGGGCATGTCGTGGAGGCCCTAATCCACACTCGGGGCTCCAGGTAAAGGTCCAAACCCACCGGCAAGGTCGTCCACCGTCATCCTCTTAACAATATCCAGCCAGTAGGCGCTCGCAGCCTGATAAGGGCCGCCTGGGTCCCCTCGCCGCTCGACGAAATCGAAGAAAGCGATAAAGTAATTATAAGCACGAGATAAAGGAATCATAAAGCGGACGGCCGTGAGCAGGCTCGACTTTCAGAACAGAGTGTCTCCGCAAGGCGCGAAGGGAAGGACTATGACGAAGCGGTGTCTCCCCACAGGTTCTCAGCTGACGCTCGCGGGCTGTGTCGGGGTGATCCTCGTGTTCTTCTGGATGAGCGTCTGGGCGACCGGGGCGTCGGCCTGCCTCGCGTCACCGGATCAGGCCGCCTTCGCCTGGAGGCAGACCGAAGATGCCGACCCCCAGCCGAGTGGCCTGATGATGCTGGCCTATCGAGAGGGTGAGAACGGGGCTATCACCCACGTCTCCTTTCACCATGTGATTCGCGTCCTCCCCGGCAAGCAGCCGGACTTGCCCGAAGAGGAAGCCGTTCGTTTCACCGTTCTCTTCACCGATGGCACCCTGGGGCCCTTAACCTATATCATTTCCCGGGAACCCCTCTACTATGGGACGGACCTGGATGCGAACGGGCTCCCGCTTCGCCTCTGGCTCGATGCGGAAGAGGATGGGCTCAATGGGAACGAGCTTCTCGTCGTGAGTCGCGGTGAGGCTATCAATCCGTAAGCGACAGGACCCACCCATCCCCGGCTTGCCTCTGCTTTCTCCGGAAAGCCTCTCAGCCCTCGACCGTAAGCACCCAGCCGCTGGCCCTCCAGTCGGTCCAGGCCTCGGCCGATTGGCCTGATTCGGCGGTCATGGTCTCGATCAGAGTAGCCGATGGAGGAACCGGACGACTGGGTCCTGGGCAAAATCCTCCGGCGAGACCAGCGGGTGCGTTTTCTTGACCGTCAAATTGGCGCGCTTGAAGCACGCCTCGACCAGCTCGGAGCACACATACTGATCTCGACGCTGAGTGAATCGCCTGCCGAACAGCAGGCTGAGCGCCATGCTGGCCATGTCGACGTACCCATAGCGGGCGGTCAACAGGTCGCAGCCAAGCCGGAGCATCTGCTGGAACCCGTCCTCTGAGATGCCCTCTCTATAACGGGCAACATACAGGGAGCCGGGGTAGGGGGCGCCGTTCATGTAGTTGTCCAGGTACTTGCTGAGCGGCGCCAGCCGCACCCCGTGCACCTCGATGCTTTCGAGCACGAGGACGCGATCGGTCGGGGGCGGGATGTGATAAATGATCGCGACATGGCTCCACGCGGAGTGTGAGGCCCGCTTGATCAGTTTGGAGAAGAAAAAGTTGCCCGATGCGAAGAGCAGATCTCCTGATCTGAGCGCCGGCCTGACCAGCGTCCGATACTCCTCCAGAGTGCGCCTGGGCAGTTGCTCCAACTCGTTCTGAGTATACATGGCACCTCTCCTCCATCCACGACCGGCGGCCCAGGCGATCCGACGGCCTGCGCTGGCCGCGCATCGCACGATACGCCGAATTGCCGACGGGAGCAAGCTTGGCGCTGCCCTTCATGGGGAGCCGGTAACGGCATCCTGTGATGGTACGTAAGGGATCCGGCGCTTTTTGAGGTTCTCAGAGTGGGCGAGGGCCGCTGGGGTCTCAGGACTGGCGGGAGACCAGAAACTGGACGACATACTTGTTGAGACGCTCTTTTTCTTCCGGTTGGAATCGTAGGAATTCGATGCCCACACTCTTGCCGCGCACTGAGCGGACGATTGCCGCGTCAACACCGATCGGAGATTCGCTCGCTGACGGCATCAGCGTCAGCCTGAGGATGGATCCTGACGGAATGGTGGTCTCGGATTCCAATGTGCAGCCGCCGACTGAGATATCTGTGACCTGGCCCTTGCCCCTGAGCCGGTCCAGCATGAACGTCGCGGGGAACCGGGTCGCGAAGCGCATAAACTTCCGCCTATCCTCCTTGATGTCTGCGGCCGTGCCCCCTACCTGATAGGCGCTGAATTGGTGGCCGCAGATCTGACAGCGGAACGGATACAGAGAGAGAAGGCTCAAGAGGCGCGCAGCGGTCCCCTCGACACGAGTCCGTTGAATGAATGGCTTCTTGCACTTCGGGCAGGTGAATGCCATACCAGCCTACATCACGGTGCCACGGTTTCCATCGCGGACGTATCCAAGCATAGACGACGATCCAGCCGTCGGCTCTAGAGCGGACGAATTCGCATGCGATCTGCTACTTGAACTGTAGCGCAACCGGAAGAGCTGTCAAGCATATTGCGGGCTTATCCGTCTCAACGGGGCCTCTCGCCGGATGCCCGCGGCATTCTCACTCTGAGTTCCCCAGCCGACGGGGAACGCATTGGGGGGCCTCGGATGTGGTATTCTTGATCCGGGGTAGAGCTGGCCATGAAATCAATTCTTTTTATCTGTACCGGCAATATTTTTCGAAGTCTCGTTGCCGAGTGCGCGCTGAAGGCCCGGCTTGGGCCTCAGTCGGGATACCTGGTCGGATCAGCCGGGACTGAGGCGATCCCGCAACCAGTACACCCGGTGATTCGCGACCGCCTCCTCGAGAAGGGCGCCGACCCCGCGACGCATGTGCCCCGGAGGCTTACCCAAGAGCTCCTCGATCGTGCAGATCTGGCGATTGCCATGAGCCTGGACCACCGGGAATTCATCCGACGGCACTTTGGGAGGGAGGTGCTGCTCTTCAACCAGGTGTGTTTTGGGAGAGAGGAAGCCGTGCTGGACGTGCATGAGGCGATTCCGGCATGGAACCTCAACCCGGAGACCGCCCGCGCGTACGTCCATTCGATGGTCGACTACATCTGGTACGCCATGCCTACCTTCATCAGAAAACTTTCCCACTTGTGAGCTGGGTGTTGCCGCTGCTGTCGCGCTTCCCCAGTCGCCGGATTTAGCCTCCTCGAGTTGAACTACATCTGTTTTTACGAGCCAGTCCCGTTTAGCACGAGCCCGGGGTTGGGTGGTGCACGCTGGGGCCTATGGTCCTGCTGATGGGAGAAAGGACGAGGAGCCCGGCACGTGACCTCGGGCCGGCTGGTCGTTTAAGATGGGGGCGAAAAAGGTGGGTCTGTGTCGAACGTGCGACCGCTCTACATTCCTCCGCCCCCTCAGGAGCCGGCCGAGTCCGGGTCCCTGATTCTTCGGGACGGGACGACCGCCTTGATCCGCGTGGCCCGGCCTGATGATCGAAGCGCGTTCCAGGACTTTTTCGACCGGCTCTCACCCGAGTCCAAGCGGCACCGGTTGTTTACAAAGACCACGCCTCCGGCTGAAGTTATCACGTCACTCTGCGACTCATCGACTCCCCGTTCCAAGCTGACCCTGATCGTGACGCGTGTCTGGCAGGGCGCGCCCCGAATCATCGCCGCCGGCTCTTATCTCGCCAAGGATGACCAGACGGCCGAGGTGGCGATGGCCGTGGACGATGCCTTTCACGGGAAGGGCTTAGGCACCCTGCTGTTAGAGCGGCTGGCACTGTTGGCGATTCGGCATGGCTTCGTCCGTTTGTGGGCCGTGACCCACCCCGACAATGTGGCGATGCGGGAAGTTTTCCAGGAATCCGGCTATGAGGCCCGCGAATCCTATACGGGCAGCGACATCGAAGTGGAGCTGTCGGTCATGCCCACGGAGGCCAGCGTGACCCGGGCGGAGGTACGGGAGCGGATCGCCACAATCGCCTCGCTCTGTCCCTTCTTCCAGCCACGTTCGGTGGCGGTCATCGGCGCCTCTCGGGATCCCACCAAAATCGGGTATCGGCTCGTCCAGGCTCTGGTCAGCGATCGGTTTCGAGGCCCGGTGTATCCCGTTAACCCGAAGGCCTCCGAGATCGCCGGCCTTCGGGCCTATCCCTCCGCCCGGTCTATTCCAGAGCCGGTCGACCTCGCGATCGTGGCCGTGCCTCGGGACGGCGTGCTTTCGGTCGTGGATGATTGCGCCTCCAGGGGGGTGCGGGCGCTGGTCGTCATTACGGCGGGCTTCGCTGAAGTCGGCGCCGAAGGCCGGGACCTGCAACGTCGCCTCGTCGACAAAGTCCGCCAGCAGGGCATGCGGATGATCGGCCCGAACTGCTTCGGGTTGGTGAATACCGACCCCTCGGTCCACCTCAATGCGACGTTCGGCTCCGTCTTTCCGCCTCCGGGTCACGTCGCCATGTCCTCGCAGAGCGGGGCCCTGGGCCTCGCCATTCTCGCCGCGGCGCACCGACTGCAGCTTGGCATCTCGACGTTCGTCAGCGTGGGGAACAAGGCCGACGTGTCCAGCAATGATCTCCTCCAGTACTGGGAAGAGGATCCCGCGACGGGCGTGATTCTTCTGTACCTGGAGTCGTTCGGCAGCCCGCGCCGGTTTGCGCGCATCGCTCGCCGGGTGAGCCGGAAGAAACCCATCGTGGCGGTGAAGGCCGGTCGGACTCAGGCCGGACGGCGCGCGGCTGGATCCCACACGGCGGCCTTGGCGGCAAGCGATGTGGCGGTGGATGCGCTCTTCCGTCAGACCGGGGTGATCCGCGCTGAGACCCTGGAGGAGATGTTCGTGCTGGCGGCCGGCCTGGCGAATCAGCCCTTGCCCGCGGGGCGTCGGGTCGCGATCGTGACGAATGCGGGAGGACCCGCGATCCTCTGCACAGACGCCTGCGAGGCGGGCGGGCTACTGGTACCGGAACTGTCGGATGGAACGAAGTCGCGCCTCGCGTCGTTCCTCCCGGCCGCGGCTGCTGTTAAGAACCCCGTGGATCTGATCGCCTCAGCGTCCGCCGAGCAGTATCGCCGGGCGATCCGAACCATCCTGGCCGCGGAGGAGGTCGACGCGCTGATCGTCCTGTATATCTCCGTCAGCCCGGTGGATACCGCCCCGATCGCGGAGGGCATTCTGGCCGGGATCGCGGCGGGGCGGGCTGCAGGAGGAGCCGGCAAACCGGTGCTGGTGTGCTGGATGGCGGAAGGGGACCGGGACCGATCCTTGACCTTGAAGGGGGAGACGATTCCCACGTACCCGTTGCCGGAAATGCCCGCCCGGGTGTTGAGCCGGGCTGCCACCTATGCCGAGTGGCGGCGTCGGCCGCTCGGCCTGATTCCGGACCTCCGGGATCTGGCCATTCCAGTGGCACGAGAAATTTGTGCCAAAGCTCTGGCGCAACGAGGTACCGGCTGGCTGACCACAGAGGAGACCCGGAACGTGCTCGCCGCGTTCGGTCTTCCCCTTCCGCGCGGCGGGGTGGCCCGGACCGAGGAGGATGCCGTAGAGATCGCCCGGCGCGTTGGGTTTCCGGTCGCCGTCAAGTTAGCTTCCCACCGCCTTGTGCACAAGACGGAGATCGGCGGCGTCCGTCTCGCTATCAAGGATGACACTCAGGTCCGGAAGGCCTTCAAGGAAATCCGCGACTGTCTGGCGCAGGACCAGAACCTCGACGCGATGGAAGGCGTGCTCGTTCAGACCATGATCACGGAAGGGGTGGAGGTCATGGTTGGGGTCACTCACGATCCGCTCTTCGGCCCCCTAATCGCCTTTGGCCTGGGCGGGATTCATGTGGAAATTCTGGGCGACGTGCGCTTCCGCGTGACGCCCTTGACCGATCGCGATGCCGCCGACATGGTCCGCGAGATCAAAGGCTACCGGTTGCTCGAAGGGTATCGGGGCCACGCACCGGCCGATATCGCGGCCCTCGAAGAGCTGCTGCTCCGAGTGTCACGCCTCGTGGAAGAAATCCCGGAGGTGACCGAGCTGGACCTCAACCCGGTCTTTGCGCTGCCCCCCGGCCAAGGCTGTGGCATTGTGGACGCCCGCATCCGGGTCGAATCTTCCCCCGGGACCTAGGGAAAGAAGGGCGCGCTCCCCTCACGCGATAGATCATGAATGTCCTCGGATCGAAAGAAGGAGAAGGTTTTTCCGCCTAGGTTGCTGAAATTCACGAAGCAGATCGATGGAGAGATCCGCTCTCTGTTGAAGACTGCGTAAATGCTGTTCTTCAGTGACAACTGTGACGGTCCCACTCTTGGACACCGCGTGCACCAGAGCTTCCTCGGTGTTCACTCCCTGGACTGAGGGCTCCTGCTTCAGATAGTAGACGGCGTCCTCGTTTTTCGGCCATCCCGGCGCGTAGAGAAGAACCGGGCCCGGCGCACGCGCTGTCAAAGCCGTGATCTCAGCAACCATCTGTCTGGGCGAGGAGGCCCGATCAATGGCAGGGATTACCACTTGGACGACCCCGACCACCAGGACGATCGCCAGAACACCGAGCGTCATGAGAGCGGTTCGTGCACGGGATCGAACCAGCGTGTAGAGGAGCACTGCAGACATGCCCAGCACCATCACGACAAACTCGATGGGAAAGAGACTCTCGGGCATGTTCCACTTGCGTTGAAGGAGAGTAGGCCCGTGCAGCATCGCCAGGACGTAGCAAACGGCGAGTGATCCCAACGTGACCTTGAACAGAGGCGTTGCCCAGGCTTTCTCCTCGGCAGAAGTGAAGACTCGATCGCAGAAGTACCCGATCATGAGGCCAAGACCGGGGACAATCGGCATCAGGTAGGGCTCTCGTTTGGGCTGAGCCAGGCTGAACGCAAGGAAGAATCCAAGGACCCACAACAGGACAAACAGCTCAGCGTGGTAATTGCGAAATGGACGGCGCGTCAATAGCAGGACGAGGCTCGAAGGAATCAAGGCGCACCAGGGAAAGAAATCGAACCACATGATGGAGAGGTACCAATAGATCGGGCGATTCCCAAAATAGGACTTGAGGGTCGAGGGACTGAACACCGACTGCAGTCCGGATCCGATCTGGAAATGTCCTTGAAACCCGCTCGCCAGCATCCAGGAGTAGGCCGTGAACAGAACGAGAGACGTGAGTAACCCGATCCAGAAGATCGGCTGCCGGAACATGCGGGAGTCTCGCTGGACAGCCTCGTAGGCAATAATGAGGAGGGCCGGGAGCGCAAACCCGTGGAGCTCCTTCAGCATCGCACCAAGGGCCATGGCGAGGAAGCTGACCAGGTACCACCACGAACCGGCGCGGCGAAGTGAGGCTTGAACCCAGCCCAAGAGCGCGAGGGTGATGAAGAACGTGAGCGCGGAATCGAACAAGACGCGCGGGCCGTACCACAGGAAGACATGGGAGGTGGCCACCACCAGGGCTGCCCAGAACGCGGCTATCCGGGAAAAGAGGATCAGGCCCAGGGCGTAGGTGAGCGCCATGGTTCCGAACGAGAACATGGCCCCGGGCAACCGGAAGGCCACTTCGTTTTCCCCGAACAGGCTGGTCGACAAGGCAAGGAGCCAGAAGAAGAGGGGAGGCTTGTTGAAATAGGGTTGACCCTGATACTTCAACTGGAGGAACTGATCGCTGAGGACCATATCCCGGGTAATGTCCGCATAAAGTCCCTCGCTCCCCTCCAGAAAGGAATGATCGAGGTTGTAAAAGAAGGCCAGCAACCCCACGAGCCCCAGCCCAATCAGTTGCGCGGAGGTGACGTTGACCACACTGTCCGGCAGTGTCTTATCGTAAAGTCTCGACCAATTACTCACTGTGTGCCTCACTGAGTAGCATCTCTCTCACCAAGCCGTACTCCTGTCTGACCGGAAGGAGCAAGGGCTCAGCCTTTCTCCTGGGAGGCAGTATGCGGAGGTCACGTCTCAACGGAATCGGACCCCGAGCCCTGGAGGCGCCCCTGTTTCCAATGCTCCGAACGTCAATGGAAAGGGAAGGTATGAGGGGTATGAACGTACGAACGTGCGAAGGAAATCTTGGTTCCGGTATTATGTCAAGCTCACTTTGGCTATCTCGGTTGATACACATCGACCAGGGAACGATGTGGCGACCCTCCCGTTGGTTGTTCTCTTGCTCCGCGACACAGAGATTGGACGTGCAAGATACCCGGAACGGAGTGACGGCGTCAATAGAAAAGGAGGGGACGGTAACCGCGAGCGCGCAGGCAGAGCGGGAGAAGAAGGGTCGGATACGGGTACAGACGGAATGAGGGAGGCCCTGCGATACGACTCAGGGCAGGCCCTTCGACGTAGCTCAGGGCAGGCGGAATGAAGCAGACGAGGCTATTTCTGTCTCACCAGGATGCGGATCGGGGAACCCAGAAAGTCGTACTGCTCCCGGAGGCGGTTCTCGAGATGGCGGACATAGGCCTTGCCGACGTCCTCAGGGTGCCCGACGAACAAGGCAAAGGTTGGCGGTTTCGTGGCGACCTGCGTGATGAAGATGGACTTGACCGCCTTGCTCGGCTTGCCTTTCCGGACCGGCAGCGGGTGAACGAGGAGGATCTGCTGAAGGAACTTATTGAGCGGTCCGGTGGGCACGCGGGTGCTGAACGTGGCCATCACGCGGTCGATCAGGGGAAACAGCTCGCGCACAGAGTCGGGCTTGCACGCGGATCCGAAGAGCACCGGCGCCCAGGACAAGAACGGGAATCGACGCTGCAAGGTCCTGGCATAGGCCTCGCGGACACCCGCCTCGCCGGCTTTCAGGTCCCACTTGTTCACGAGCAGGATGCAGGCGCGCCCTTGCTTGAGCAGGACGCCGACGATTTTCGTGTCCTGCTCCGTCACGCCCTCCGCCGCGTCCAGGAGCAGCACGACCACATCGGATCGTCCCATCGCGCGGAGGGCGCTGCCCACGCTGTACCCCTCGACTCCTGCTTCGACCCGTCCGCGCCGCCGGAGGCCGGCGGTATCCGTGAACACGTAGCGCCGTTCACCAACGGTGACGAGCGTGTCGATGGCATCCCGTGTGGTCCCCGGAAGGTCGCTGACCAGGACTCGATCCTGTCCGAGCAGGGTGTTCACAAGGGTGGACTTCCCCACGTTCGGCCGTCCCACCACAGCAACACGGAGAACGTCGCTGAGGGCGGTATGAGCATCCGGGCTCCCGGTGTCCGGCAACAGCGGATAGATCGCTTCAAGGAGCTCATCCACTCCGAGGCCATGCTCGGCTGAGACGGGGTAGAGCACGTCACGGCCGAGGCGATAGAAATCGGCTAGCAGGGATTCCGACTTGGGCGTGTCGATCTTGTTGATCGCAAAAAAGACGGGCTTCCTGACGCGACGGAAGAGCGTCACGATCTCCTCATCAGTGGGAGTGACGCCGGCGCGTCCATCCATGAGCAGGATCAGGATGTCGGCCTCAGCCATTGCGAGCTGTGACTGTTGTTTGATGAGCGACTGCATCCCCTCGGTCGCGGACGGATCCAACCCGCCGGTGTCGACCAGTCGAAAGGGGCGCCCACGGTATTCGGCATCGGCATAGTGACGGTCGCGCGTCACCCCCGGCAAGTCGTCCACGATGGCCTGCCGGGTACCCAGGAGACGGTTGAACAGCGTGGATTTCCCGACGTTGGGCCGGCCAATAATCGCCAGAATCAGCCTGGGAGGCGTCATTCGTCACTCGTCGTTCGTGCGTGAAAGGTGAGGAAGGCAGAAACAGCCGGAACCGTAACACATGGAAGGGGTGAAGACAAGGCAAGCAAGACACAGGAGGTTCCCGCGCGTATAATACTGTTCCCGGAAGAGGAAAACCTACGAGAATGTGGGAAGGCGACCAGCATGAAGCACGGCAGCCAATCTTCGCTTTCCCTCCTGAGTTTCCTGCTCCTCCTGACCGGGCTCGCCCCTCTGGATGAGCAGCTTATCACTGCTGCAAAAGAATCTGATGCTGTAAGGGTTGAAGTGCTGTTAAAGAAAGGGGCCCAGGTCAATGCGGCAGATCAAAATGGCGCGACACCGCTCCATTGGGCAGTCGTCGGGGCTAATGAAACCATCGTACGCCTGCTGCTGGAAAAAGGCGGGCAGAGCAATGCGGTGACTCAAGAAGGCTGGACTGTGCTCCATTGGGCGGCCACGAAGGGCAACGAGCCCGTGGTGCGCCTACTACTGGAGCACGACGCTCCTATCGATACGGCTATCGGGGTCTTTGGTTTGACACCGCTCGATATGGCGGCTTCGAATGGCCACGAGGCCGTAGTGCGATTGTTGGTGGAGAAAGGCGCGCGAATTAATGCGGCAGTCCAGCACGGCGTGACGCCACTGCATTGGGCGGCTGAAAAAGGCCACGAGACCGTGGTGCGAGTTTTGTTCGGGAACGGAGGCAATGTGTCGCTTCCCGATAAGCAAGGTTTGACAGCGCTTCATCAAGCTGTCCTTGACGGGAATGTGGAGATGGCCAATCTATTGCTAGCTGAGGGTGCAGATATGATGGCCCGGGACAATAAAGGTAGAACGCCGCTGGATTGTGCTCGGGAGAAAAGGCGGGCCTCCTTGGTCAAAGTGCTGGAGGAAGCAGAGCGCCACCGACAATCCATTCTCACCCGTCCGCCATAAGGAGACCTTGACTGCGCGGGCTGGTAGTCCGCATCGTGATCCATGCGTCACTGGCGTCCGTCTGGCGGAGTAGATTGAACCCTAACGATGGCTGAAAAGCCCGGTTGGGAGATTGATGTTAAGAGTTGTAGCCACGAACAATTGGCCGCGCTGCTAAAGCTCCTTGCCGGCGACGAGCAGAAAGATATTCAACGTCAGATCCGGCGCGAACTGATCGATCGAGCTAGAGCACGAGGACTAACTGATCAACAAATCATCAGCCGGCTTATACTGGGGGTTCCCAAGGGTGCTAGCAGAAACGAGGTCGCGGAGGACTGGGCAGATGCGTTCGGAATCAGCGTGAAAGACTTCAAGCGGATCGCGAGCGGGAAATAATGTTCTGGGCGTCCAAGGCCGTCAACAATGCAGCGAGTCGTTTGGCGGGCTTCACAGTGGCTCGCTCATATCGGCGATCCTTCTTGGTGGATACGGCCCTACGGCCCGGCTTCTTCTTGGTGGTGGCGGTTGTCACGGTTGATAATATAGCATAAGGCGTTGAATAAAGTCATACGAAGCTCTCGGCCTATTACTCGGTAGGCCATTCCTCAGGGGCCAATCGACCGTTGACGTATGCCGATCGACGGTTTTACATGGGATCAAGTGGATGATGTTCTCCTGGACATGGACGGCACTATCCTGGACCGGCACTTCGATAATTTCTTCTTTGAGGAAGAGCTGCCCAGGCGGTACGCGGCCAAACACGGGATTCAGGTGGATGAGGCGTTCAGGCGACTCCTGGCACTGTACCAGGCGGTCGAAGGGGAGCTGAATTGGACGGACCTCCACTACTGGACCAGGACCTTGGGGATCGATCTAGTGGCCCTGACCAAGGAGTTTGAGCACCTCATCATGTTCCATCCGGACTCGGCCAACTTCCTGGACCACCTCCGCGCACGAGGCAAACGGGTCCACCTGGTCACGAACGCCCATGCCGCCGGCATCAAGATCAAAGTGGCCCGAACCAGCCTGGATCGATATGTGGATCGAGTGGTCAGTGCGTTCGACGTCGGATACCTGAAAATGCGCCCGGAGTTCTGGCCGGCCTGCCGGCGCCTCCTGAACTTCGAACCCTCCCGCTCATTATATATAGATGATGACGAAGCCTGCCTGGCGGCCGCCCAGGGGTTCGGGGTCAGGTTCGTTTACCACCGTTCAAAATCCAGCTCGCGGCTACCCCCTGAGCCTTCTTCCCGCTACCGGTCCATCGAAAGCTTCCATGTGCTCATGGCACCCTGAGGCTCGAGGCTAACGCACCAGGGCTGAGTGCCGAGCCGGTCCATGGGGGCCCTAGGGTCATGCCGTGGCTCCCCCGTGGTGTGAGGGAGCACGGCACTAGTTGACATGGACGACCAGGTGTGGAACAACACCACGCAGCAATCCCCTCCCGGCTCAGGCACAGGGTCCGGGACAAACAACAGAGCGGAGAGCAAGGGGTCCGTCCGTGGCTGCAGAGCCGTCACCTTACACCAGCGACTGGTACGCCCAGGCTGAACGATCCCTCACGGACCTGGCCGAGGCGGTTCGGACGCACTCGGTAGGCCCGCTCGCTGAGGTCCGTCGCGTTGCCACCGGCGTTGTTGCATCCCTGGCCCAGGATGAGGCCCTGTTCGTCCGAGCCTTGACGCAGCAGAACAAGCCATCGCTCATCGGCAACATGATTCATACCGCGATTTTCTCGACCATGATCGGACAGCGGGTTGGATACCAGCGGCGCGAGCTAGACCGGCTCGCATTCGCCGCGCTCGTCCATGACGTGGGCATGTTTCTTTTACCTGATGAGCTCCTGACCAAGGCAGGCCGCTGGTCGGACGACGACCTCGTCCATCTGCGTCGACATCCGGTACTCGGCTCGGACTGGCTGGCGCGAGCGGCGGTAGACGATCCCTGGCTGCACGAGATTGTGGCGCAGGAACACGAACGAGTGGACGGGTCCGGGTACCCGCATGGATTACGGGGAGCCCAGGTCCATGGATTTGCGCAAATCATCGCGATCGCGGACGTGCTCGATGCGATGCTCCGGTCGAGACCGACCAGGAAAGCCTTGCAGGCCCATGCCGCGGTTCGCCTGCTCGTCAAGCGAGAGAAGACGGCGTTCTCAGATGATCTTTTGAAGACCCTGATCCAGGTCCTGTCGGTGTTTCCGGTCGGCACATACGTCGTTCTTTCGTCGGGGGAGATCGGGCGAGTGATCAAAACGAATCCCGCGACAACCTTGCGGCCTGTGGTGACCGTCACCGTGGATGGAAAGGGAAGTCCGTTGCTGACCCCCAGACAGGTTGATCTGTGTCAGGACTCGGAGCTCCGGATCATCAAGATCTTTGACGTCCCGCTCTGGCAATAGTTAGGACTGAGTGCTCAGGACTGAGGACTGAGAGGCGTAATCCGAACCTCAGTCCTCCCCTCGATGGGACTCGGGGTCCCGAGCTTGTGGTTCGACTAGCTCACCACCCAGAGCTCCGTCGAAGGGTCGAGGGACAGCACTCGGACCTCAGTCCTTCGGGGTGGCCGGAAAGGCCACGCCACGATACATTTCCCCCGCGATCCGCGGGATGCGGGGCAGTCGAAACCGATCCAAGCGTTTCACTTTGAGCCCGCCTTGGGCGATCAGCGCGCCGATGGGGCGGTTCAGGTTGCACCCACAGGCCAGGAATCGCTGCAGGGGGTTCAAGAAGTCCTGCCATTTCGCGACCCGCGCATCGTCGCTCCGCCCATGCTCCAGGAACACAAAACGGCCTCCGGGCTTCAGCACGCGACGGACTTCGCGCAGCGCGGCGACGGCATCGGGGATCGTGCAGAGGGTCAAGGTGCTCACGACGAAATCGAACCGTCCAGCTTCGAACGGCATGGCCTCGGCGCTGACTCGCACCACCTCGACCATTAAAGCTCCCTCGGAGAGCCGACGGGTGAGCTTGTGCGGGAGGAGGATCGCAGGCTCGAGCGCGGTCAGCGACGAGACCGTTTTCGGATAGTGTGGTAAGTTTAGCCCGGTTCCGAATCCGATCTCCAGGACTACCCCGTGCACGGAGGCCAGGACCTTCTGTCGTTGCTCCTGGAAGGTTCGGGTGCTGAGGGTCCAGTCCATGAGCCGCGGGAACACTTCGTCAGCGTAGAAGCCCATCACCCGACTCCCTTAGTCAGTGCGCCTGCCGGCGGGAACTATAACAGGCCAGGCGGAAGGAGGCCAGAGCCGTTCCTACTATTCCCCACCAGTGCACGAGCGTGATATCGATGAGAGCGCGGCATCTAACCCGGCTCCGGCGGGATTCTGCGTTCGGCGATCAGCGTTCCTGGTTCAGGGCCAATCTTGTAGCCCCTCGATGTCTATGTTAGATTCCCAGTTCGAAGCAGTCAGCTCTCAGCCCTCAGTCTTCAGCTCTTAGCGACCGGAAGCAAGCTGATTACAGACCACTGAAAGCTGATCACTCATGGCACTTCATCACATGAACCGCCAGTACGATCATAAAACGGTCGAGAAGCGGTGGCAGGACTACTGGGAGCGGGAACGGACCTTCAAGGTGACGGAAGATCCCTCCCGCCAGAAATATTATTGCCTGGAGATGTTCCCCTATCCCTCCGGCCGGATTCACATGGGACATCTGCGCAATTACGCCATCGGCGACGTCGTCGCCCGGTATCAACGCATGCGCGGCTTCAACGTGCTCCATCCGATGGGCTGGGATGCCTTCGGCCTCCCGGCCGAGAATGCAGCGATTGAACGGGGCATCCACCCGAAAGTGTGGACGGAACAGAATATCCGCTACATGGGCACCCAGCTCCGGCAGATGGGACTCTCGTACGACTGGAGCCGAGAGGTCACCACCTGCGAGCCCGAGTATTACCGATGGAACCAGTGGTTCTTCTTGAAGATGTATGAGCGCGGCTTGGCCTACCGGAAGCGGTCGGCCGTGAACTGGTGTCCCAGTTGCGAGACCGTGCTGGCCAACGAGCAGGTGGAAGACGGTCGGTGCTGGCGCTGTGACACGGTGGTGATCCAGAAGGAGTTGGAGCAGTGGTTCTTCAAGATCACGGCCTACGCGGAAGAACTGCTCAACAGCCTGGAAGGACTCTCCGGCTGGCCCGAGCGGGTGCGCGTCATGCAGCAACACTGGATCGGGAAAAGTGTGGGCGTGGAAGTGGACTTTCCGCTCGCCGAGCCGCTCAGCGATTTGAAGGCCATCCGGATCTTCACGACTCGGCAGGATACGATTTTTGGTGCCACGTTCATGAGTCTGGCGCCGGAGTCCCCCCTGGTGGAACACCTGATCAAGGGCCGTCCCCAAGCGGCGGCCGTGCGGGAATTTGTGGCCCGGGTGTCTCGGCAGGAGAAAGCGGTCCGCACCGCCGCCGATCGGGAAAAGGAAGGGGTCTTCACGGGTGCCTACGCGGTGAACCCGTTCACTCAGGCCCGCATTCCGATCTGGGTGGCTAATTTCGTGCTGTATGAGTACGGCACGGGTGCCATCATGGCCGTTCCGGCTCACGACCAGCGCGACTTCGAGTTTGCCCGGCAATACGGAATCCCCGTCCGCCTGGTCATTCAAGACCCGAGTGGCACATTGGTCGAGGACCACCTGGAGGGTGCCTATGAAGAGCAGGAGGCGGCCGGGGTCCTGGTGAATTCGGGTCAATTCTCGGGTCTCTCGGTTCCGAAGGCCAAGGAGCGCATCGCGGTGTACGTGGAGGACCAGGGGCTGGGCCGGCGGGCGGTCAATTACCGGTTGCGCGACTGGGGTGTGTCACGGCAGCGCTACTGGGGCACTCCGATCCCGATGTTGTATTGCAAAGCCTGTGGAATCGTGCCGGTGCGGGAATCCGACCTGCCGGTGGAACTGCCGAAGCATGTGCCGATGACGGGTAAAGGCGCGTCGCCGCTGGCTCAGGTAAAGGAATTCGTCAACGCCTCGTGCCCCAAGTGCGGAGGTGGAGCGCGGCGTGAAACGGATACGATGGACACGTTTGTGGACTCGTCTTGGTATTTTCTGCGCTACTGTTCGCCGCGGGCGGATAAGCAGCCGCTTGACCCCGCCGCAGCCGGCTACTGGATGGCGGTGGACCAGTACATCGGTGGGATCGAGCACGCAGTCTTGCACCTCCTTTACGCGCGGTTTTTCACGAAGGTGATCCGTGACCTCGGCCTAACCTCGGCGGATGAGCCGTTCCTGAATCTGTTGACCCAAGGCATGGTCACGAAAGAGACCTACCACTGCTTGCACCATGGATGGCTGCTCCCTGGCGAACTGATCGGGTCTGAGAAGGAAGGCTGGCGCTGCGCGCTCTGCCAAGAACAGGGCAGGCGGACTGCGGCGGAGCGTGGCCGGGTCGAGAAGATGTCCAAGTCCAAGAAGAATATCGTCGACCCGGAGCATCTGATCGAAACGTACGGCGCCGACACCGCCCGGTTATTTTCTCTGTTCGCCGCGCCGCCGGAGAACGACCTGGAGTGGAGCGACACCGGCGTGGAGGGGTGCTCGCGATTCATCAGTCGCGTCTGGCGGTTGATGGGTGAGATCGCAGTACAAAATCAAAAAGGCAAGATGCAACATGGTCAAAAGGATGCGCCGGAAGCGGGGCGAGCGCTGGAGATCCGCCGGTTGACGCACCGGACGATCAGGAAGGTCACGGAGGACATTGATCGAGAGTTCCAGTTCAACACGGCCATCGCCGCGTTGATGGAGTTCGTGAACGGCCTCTATAAGTTTTCGGCCGAGCGTGAGCCAGAGAGGGACCCGGCAGAGACTGCGGCCTTGCGTGAAGCGGCGGAGACGCTGGTGCTTCTCCTGGCCCCATTCGCACCGCATCTTGCGGAGGAGCTATGGGAGGCCATGGGGAATCCAGCCAGCGTGGCGCGGCGGTCCTGGCCCCGGTACGATCCTGGGCTGGTCGCGAGCGAGCGGCTGACGATCCCCATCCAGGTGAACGGCAAGCTGCGGAGCAAGATCGAGGTTCCGGCCGATTCGTCGGAGGAGCAAGTGGTGGGACTGGCCCGGCAAGACCCGAAGGTCTCGGAATGGCTTCACGGGAAGCCTCCGCGCAAGGTGATCTATGTCGAAAAAAAGCTGGTGAACTTCGTGGTCTGACTACTAGCACTGAGGACTAAGGGCAGAGGACTAAGCTTTCGTTTGGGGCTGAGGGTGAAGTGATGAGGAATAACATTCCGGATTCTACCTCTCAGTCCTCAGTCCTGAGTCCTCAGCACTTAGTGCTGCAGGCAAGGCTGGCCGTGGTTCTCGGCCTGCTGAGCCTGCTCGTGTCCGGGTGCGGGTATCAGTTTCAGGTCGAGGGGCCAGGGCCCGTGCTCGGCGGGGCGACCCCGGCCACCGCTCGGGCTGAGGCGCCGCGGTTGGCGATTCTCAACTTCGAGAACAGGACTTTCCAGCCGAATATAGAATTGAAGTATACGTCCTATACTCGTCATGAGTTCTCGACGGGCAGCGGCGTGCGCGTCGTGACCGACCCGGGCGAGGCAGATCTGCTGCTCAAAGGCCAGGTGGTCTGGGTGATTCTTCCCGCGGTCTCGTTCTCACAATCGCAAACATTTGAATACCGGGTCACGGCCCGGGTGGAGGCGACGGTAGAGGATGTGAAGACCAGGAAAGTGGTCTGGAAACAAGGCTCCACAGGCTCCTCGGAATTTTTTCTGACCACCAATATACAGTTCAATCGTGTGCTGCAGGATAGAGCCCTGGAGCAGGCCGGGATCATGATCGCCACCGACCTGGCCGCGCGCTTTTTCGCCTATCTGGATTCGGCTGCCCAGTCGGCGCCCCAAGGCGGCGCTCCAGCGGGGACTGAGATTCCGCCTCTGAAGCCGCCGAGCCAGGGGAAAAACTGAATGGCCCACAGGTAACGGGGGCGCGATGAAACCGAACGAGCTCGCATCGGCGATCAAGAAGGCCGGACCTTCACCGCTCTATGTTGTCCTGGGGGAAGAGGACTTCCTGCGCGATCAAGCGGTCAGCCTGATCAAGGCTGCCGTGCTCGCCGGTGCCGGCGAGGAGCGCCGGGAGGGCGGGGCTGACGCCGGCCTGGCTGCCTTCAATGAGGACCTGTTGTATGGAGACGAGAGCGACGCGGCCGAAGTCCTGGCCTGCGCCAGGCAAGCGCCGGCGTTCGCCCCACGACGATTCGTGTTGCTCAAAGCGGCGGACAAGCTTCCTGCGCGGGAAGCCGAGGCGTTGCTGCCCTATCTCGTGTCGCCCTGCGAGACGACGACCCTGGTCTTCACGGCCTCAAAGCTGGACAAGCGGCAGAAGTTTCCGCAGGCCCTCGTCGCTCGGGCGGTGGTCGTGGACTGCGCGCCGTTGTTCGAGAACCAGCTCGCGAGCTGGATCCGGAGCGAGGCGGGTCGCCTGGGGGTCCGACTGAACGAGGACGCAGTCCTGCTGCTGAAGGAAGTGGCGGGCGATTCACTCTCTCTCGTTCGTCGAGAGCTGGAGAAGCTGGCGGCGTACGTGTCGGCCGGGACGGTGGCGAGCGGTGCGGACGTGATCTCGGTGAGGGGGGGAGAGCCGGGCGCCTCGGTTTTTGACTTGACCAAGGCCATCAGCGCGCAGGATCGGGGGCGAGCCCTCAGGATCCTGGGTCGAAATTTGGAGAGCGGCGAAGCCCCGCTGCGAATCCTCGGTTCTCTTACCTATCAGTACCGGCGGCTCTGGCGGGCGAAGGAGCTGCTGCGGGAAGGGGACCGGGAATCGTCGCTCATGCGATCGCTCGGCATTCCGCCGTCCCGGCTCGGCGAGTTTACCGAGCAGCTCCGGACCTTCTCCGAGGATCATTTCAGGACAGCGTTCAAGATGTTCGTAGACACGGACTCCAGATTGAAGGGAGGCGGCGCGGGAAAGCCGGAGCGTGTACTGGAGTCATTGCTCCTGGCGCTCTGTGACAGTGCGAGCGGCGCAGGATTGAGCCCTCAGCCCGCCACCCGTGGAAGGACAAAGCCGATCAGCACCGTGCGAACCGTCCCTCGACCCGGCTCGGGATGGTGAGCCTGTGGCTCGGCTCCGTTCGCCATGGTGAGCTGGTCGAACCGTCGAACCATCAGGCGCGGGGAGCCACCAGCGCATTGACCCTTGTGGCGAGGCGTGAAATCCGCCGAGAGACCGTGTTACGCTTGAGGACCCCTTTGGTGACGGCCTTATTGAGGGCCGAAGTGGCGAGACGAAGCGAGGACTTGGCTTCCTCGGCGTTCTTGGATTCGACGGCGCTCAGGACTTTTCGCACCACCCCTTTGACGGTGCTGAGCACAGCCCGGTTCCGCTGCTGGCGCTTCTCGGCCTGCCGCGCCCGTTTGATCGTCGACTTGTGAACGATTGGCATGGATCTATCTCCGGTGAAAGCGAGGCTGGGTTGTACCATGGCCGATGGTAGCTCGTCAATCGCCACACAAGAGATGGTTCATGCACCTTCTTCTACTCTCAGTAGATGGAGGAGGGACCTGTGTCTCTCGTGAACGCGCGTGACCGTCTGATTCTGGCTCTGGATGTGCCCTCGGCGGATGAGGCGGACCGCCTGGTGATTCGGGTCGGGGAGGGAGTCCGGTTTGTCAAGATCGGTCTGGAGCTGTATACGGCGGCGGGGCCAGACATCATACGCCGGGCCGTGGCGCGAGGCATGCGCGTGTTCCTGGATCTCAAGTTCCTGGACATCGAGGAGACCGTGCGGCGGGCGACGGCGCGGGTGGCCGAGATGGGCGTGGAGTTCCTGACCGTCCATGCGAACCGCAAAGCGCTCAGGGCGGCGGTGGAGGGGCGCGGCCAGGCTCGGGCTGGGTCTGGACTCAGGCTCTTAGGGGTCACCGTGCTGACCAACTTCGACGCTGGCGACCTGCGAGATATGGGCGTTCAATGGAGCGTAGGCGACCTGGTGGCGGCCAGGGCCAAGCTGGCGGCGGAGATGGGCTGCGACGGGGTCGTGGCATCGGGCGAGGAACCGGCCGCGATCCGTCCCAAGGTGCCCGGTGGATTCCTCATCGTCACGCCCGGCATCCGGCCGGCCGGCAAAAGTCCCGACGACCACGCGCGGGTGACGACGCCGACCCAGGCGATCGCGGCCGGCGCGGACTACCTGGTGCTCGGTCGGCCGATCCGGGATGCGGCCGATCCGCGCGCGGCGGTGGAGGCGATTGTGACCGAGATGCAGGCTGCCTTCGACGCCCGGAAGAATTGACGATTGAGCCATTGAGTCATTGACACAATGAGAGAATTCAGCCATTGAATCAATGACTCGTTGAAAGATAGCAGGCATCACGAAAGGATTCTTCGACGATAGCAGAGTTTACCTCCCCAATGGATCAATGAGCCAATGTGGCGATGCGCGAAGGAGGAGCGCTTGCGAGCCTTCCCGCCATTTGTTAAGATGCGTGCCTGCCACATTTCCTGCCCCCAATAGCGGAGCCATTGGGTCAATGACTCCTTCAAACATTGGAGGAAGGGCGAAAGAATTTCCTCAGCTAATGGATCAATGCACCAATCGCTGAATGGGGCAATTCTTACTGGGTGGTGGGTGTAGCTCAATGGTTAGAGCGCCTGGCTGTGGCCCAGGAGGTTGCGGGTTCGAAACCCGTCACTCACCCCATCACTCCGCTCCCACTCTCCCGAGCACGCTTCTGCTCCCGCGCACGGACGCCGTCATTCTCTTGCAACCGCGCACTTCAGTGATGACGTGAGACGAGGCCACGATGGCGGTGGAGGACCGTAGAATGCCCCCGTGACCGCCTAAACAAGTGACGCCTATTTCGTCAAATGTCATGACATTTGACGACAGACTTGACAGTCTGCTACTATGGGCGTCGATGAGCACCGGCACTCCTTATATCGAGCGCGTTCTGGACCTGCGCGGACTCGTGGAGAAAAAGTCCTATTTCCTGTTCGGCCCCCGCCAAACAGGGAAGAGCTTTCTTATCGCTCACAGCCTGAAAGATGTTCCCGTCTACGATTTACTCGACACGGCAGTATATTTGGCGCTGAGTCACAATCCCGGGCGGCTCTCGCACGAGCTGGCTGCCAAAGACCGAGTGGTTGTTATCGATGAGATTCAGCGTCTACCCGAACTCCTGAACGAGGTCCACCGGCTCATTGAACAGCGAGGGGTCCGGTTCTTGCTGACCGGTTCCAGTGCGCGCAAACTCCGCCGAGGCGGCGTCAACTTGTTGGGGGGTCGCGCTCGAACGAAATTCCTGCACCCGCTGAGCGCTCGGGAGTTGGGCGACCGCTTCGACCTCCAGCGTGCCATGGAACGAGGGTTGTTACCCTCCATGTACTTCTCCGATGATCCTCGTGCCGATCTGGAGGCCTACGCGGGATCGTATTTGCAACAGGAGATCGTGGCGGAAGGCGCCACTCGCAATGTGCCGGCGTTCAGCCGCTTTCTCAAGGTGGCCGCTCTGTGCAATGGCACGATCGTGAACTTCACCAAGGTTGCCAATGACGCCCAAGTGCCGCGCACGACCGTGTACGAGTATTTCGAGATCCTCTCGGACACCCTGATATTGCATGAGCTGCCAGCCTGGAGAAAGTCCAGGAAACGGAAACCCTTGGCCTCCTCGAAATACTATTTCTTCGATGTCGGAGTGGTGAGGGCGCTGCAGGACCGGGAGTTTCGTCGTGGGACGCCGGAGTTCGGTGAGGCCTTGGAGACGTACATCATGCACGAGCTGCTGAGTTACCGGGACTACGGCTCGGGTGAGCCCTTGGCCTACTGGCGATCAACCTCCGGGTTTGAGGTGGATTTTATTCTTGACGATCATACGGCCATTGAGGTGAAGGCCCGAGACAATCTGGCGCCACAGGATCTCAAGTCCCTCCGAGCGCTGGCCGAGGAGCAGAAGCTCAAACGCTACCTCTGTGTGACCCTCGAACCGCGCCCCCGGCAACTCGCCGGCGTGACCATCCTGCCGTATCGGGACTTCCTCGAAGCGCTGTGGGCCGGAACCTACAGGTAGCGGCCGGCACCGTACCCGTCACTCACCCCATCACTCCGCTCCCACTCTCCCGAGCACGCTTCTGCTCCCGCGCACGTAGCAGGCTTAGGGCTTCTGCGCTTTGGCCTGAATTTGTTTGAAAAAGTCCTTCAGGTACGGCGCTGTGATCGCCCGCGAGATGGGATGTTTCGCGGCGCTTCCAAACCCCGCGACCTGGTCGGTGGAGACCCGTCCGATGTAAAACAAGAACGTGCCGTCCTTGGTCGGGAAGACGGCCATCCCTTGCAGCATGCTGTTAAAATCGTGGCTGGCGTAATACTGACGTTCGACGGCCAGAGCGGCCCCGCCCACACGGTACAGCATGCGGTGAACCAGAACGTACGTCGGGCGTCCGAACACGTTAATGTTGAGCCAGTAGAAGAATTCCTCCACGTTCTTGGCCTCATCCTTGTCCATGCCGTTCGGATAATTAATCAGGAAGTTATGGAAGGCCGGGAGGTACTTGGCCACACGGGTCAACTCCTTAGTAGACAGGAGCAGCTCCTCGCCGGCACTCCGCTGTCCCCCCTTTGCGCGCTCGTAAGGCGCGATGCCGGTCAGTCCCTTCGTCCGATAGGCATGGTGGCGGTCCAGCAACCCTTGGCGTATCAGCGTCTCGACCTCCTTCACCGGCACTTCGCCCTTCTTCCCGGCTGGCTTCAGGGCTTGAAACGCTGCCATCTCCTCTTTGGACAGATTGAGCGTGTCGCCTGGTTCCGCGTCCAAATACCGTCGGGCCTCCTTCTCCGCGTTCGGCTCCAATTTGACCCCGGTCAGGTCTGCCATAGTGCCTTGCCCCGTAATCCTGCCATGTGCCGTGATCACCGAGACATCCCTGAGCACCAGGGCCTCTCGATACAACTCGGCCAGAACCTCCAGTTTGACCTTCACCAAGAACGCCATGCCGAGCGCCAATTCCCGATCCGACCCTTCACTGGCCGTCCAGTCGACGATCTTGCCGTCCCGGATGCGCTGTTTGTCTTTATCCGAGATCTGCAGGTCCTTCAGGATCTCCTCGACGGAGGGCATGACGACCGCCTCCGCGACCGGGGCTCCGAAGAGCAGGGAGAGGCACAGGCTTGCGATGGCGAACCCTGTGCGACCAATGAACCAATTCCCCAGGGAAGCTGATCGTGCAGTGGGCATTGTCCTTGCTCGTTGCATCAGTTCCTCCGTGTTCTTCTATCCAGCTGCCAGGCCCCGATGGCTGGCCCGATCTATCTTTCACCACCTGACAGTCGCGATCAGTGGGACACCGAAACCTGATAGCGACACCGCAGCAAATCGCGCGTTCATGGGCTCTCCTTTTGATGAGGGAAATGGACCGGTCAATGTATGATCGAGGCAGTCTCAGCGATCATCGCGATGTTTGCGTGTGTTTCCGTTAGCAAGATCCATGCGGAGGGGACAGGATGCTAGCGAATTGCCAAAGCGATGTCAAGACCGAAGGGGGCGCGGGGCAGGGTCCTTTACTTTTCTCACCCCGTTCCCTATAATCAGTCCCCCTCTTGCCTGTCAGGACTTCTACAGGAGGTCAGTGGCGGGCCAAGCCGAACCCACGCCTGTGAGAGCCCTTACGCGAAGGAGGTGCCCCGCGATGCGGATCCGGACGATCACGCTGTTCGCGCTGCTCCTGGTCGTGACGCTCATCGGCTGCGCTGCGACCAAGCAGGCGCGGAGCGTCGATAAAATGGGATTTCTCAAGGATCTGTATCCTCTGATGCATGACGGCAAGGACTTGGAGGCCCTGCTGGTCTACCGCAACCCGAAGATAGCCACGATACCGAGGGGAACGTACAAGAAGTTCATGCTGGATCCCGTGTTGGTGTTTCGCGGTTCGGAATCGAAGATGAAGGGGATCCCGCAGCAGGATGCCCAGCTCGTGGCCGACACCTTCTATGCGCTGATCTACCAGGAGCTGTCCAAAGACAATGAGATGGTCGCTCAACCGGGACCGAACACGCTACGCGCTCAGGTTGCGATCACGCATCTGGAGGAGTCCATGCCAACGCTGGACATCGTCTCCAGCATCCCGGCCCCCATGAATTTCCTGGCACTGGGATCGACGCTCAAGGGGATCACAACGGGCAAGCCTGGCTTCGTCGGCGAGGCGGCGATCGAAGTCCGGGTCACGGACGCTCAATCCGGAGAGGTGCTCTGGGCGGCGGTGGATCGGCGGGTGGGAAAGAAAAAGCTCGACGCCGAATCGTTCGATTCATGGGCCGACGTCTACGAGTCGCTGCGATACTGGGCGGAGCAGACGCGGTGGCGCCTGTGCAAGGAACGTGGCCAACGAACGGACTGTCCCCAGGCCAAGGCATAGGCGGTTCTGACAGGCGGGTTCGATCGAGCGTCGCCGTATAGAGTAAAGGATGTTCCACGTGGCACCATCAAGAGCAACAGGTCTTCGGCTCCTCGGCCTCGGATCCACCTTTTTCGTGTGCGTCCTGGGCGTGGCGCTCCTCGGCTGCGGGAAGCGAGAAGCCGGGTCCGCGCCGGCACCGCCTGATGTGCTGGTGACCGAGGCAGTTCAGAAGGACGTTCCAATCTACCGGGAGTGGGTGGGGACCACCACCGGGTACGTCGACGCGCAAATCCGAGCCAGAGTCCAGGGGTATCTGCTCTCGCGCCACTACACCGAAGGTTCCGTGGTCAAGGCCGGGGCGCTGTTGTTCCAGATCGATCCGCGACCCTACCAGGCGGCCCTGGACCAGGCCGTGGGGGAATTCCAGCGAGCCGAGGCCGCTTACAAGAAGACCCAGCTCGACGTGGCCCGGAACACGCCGCTGGCGAAGGAAGGCGCCATCAGCCAGAAAGAGCTGGATGATTCCGTCCAGGCCAACGCGGCGAACCAGGCGTCGGTCGTGGCCGCCCGCGCCAATGTGGAGAAAGCCAAGCTCAACCTGGATTGGACGCGCGTGACCTCCCCCATCGAGGGCGTAGCGGGGATCGCCACCGCGCAAATCGGGGAGCTCATCTCCGAGAGTACGGTGATGACGACCGTGTCGCAGGTCGATCCGCTCAGGGTGATGTTCCCGATCAGCGAGCGTGAGTACTTGGAATTCTCCGAGCAGATCGAGCGGATTGAGAAGGCCACAGCCAATCCTAGGGCAGACCCCCGTCGGGGCCGGCTCGAACTGATTCTGGCGGACGAGCGTCTGTACCCGCACCGAGGGAAGGTGGCGATTGCTAATCGGCAGGTCGACGTCAAGACCGGGACCATCACCATCGTCAGCTATTTTCCGAACCCCGGGAACGTCCTGCGCCCCGGCCAGTTCGCCAAGGTGCGCGCCCCGATCGAGACTCGAAAAGGGGCGCTGCTCGTGCCGCAGCGTGCGGTGCAGGAGCTCCAGGGCACCTACCAGGTCGCCGTGGTCGGGGCCGACAACAAGGTGGCCATCAGAACCGTGAAGCCGGGTACGCGGATCGGATCCCTCTGGCTGATCAAGGAGGGCCTCAAGCCGGGCGAGAAGGTAGTCGCCGAGGGGCTCCTCAAGGTTAAAGAGGGCATGGTCGTGAACCCCAAACCCGCTCCAGCCGAGCCCGAGACGACCGGATCCGAAGGTCCCTCCCAACACGCCAGCGCCGTGCATTAGCCCGGATGATCCATGGACGCTTCTGCTGCATCCGCGGATACGCTTGGAGAATGCACCGGCTGGACGCGATGAACCGCCATGAATAATCCGGGCTAGCCTCATGGCCAAATTCTTCATCAACCGTCCGATCGTCGCGATGGTCATTTCGATCATCATGGTGATCCTCGGGATCATCGCGATGGTTCAGCTCCCGATCGCGCAGTTTCCGAACATTGCCCCCCCCGAAATCCAGCTGCAAGCCACCTACGTCGGTGCGGACGCGGTCACCCTCGAGAAGTCGGTCGCCACCCCGATCGAGCAGATGATGAGCGGGGTGGACAACGTGATCTACATGTACTCGGTGAACGCGAGCAACGGCCAGATGACGCTGCGCGTGGACTTCGACCTCAACACCAGGCCCAACGACGACCAGATCCTGGCGCAGATGCGCTACTCGCAGGCCGAATCCCAACTGCCGTCCGATGTGAAGAACTTCGGCGTCACGATCAAGAAATCCACGACCAGTCCCCTTGCTCTGTTCTCTCTGTATTCACCAAACGGCACCTACGATGCCACCTTCCTGGCCAACTATGCCTATGTGAACGTCAACGATCCCATGACCCGGGTGCCCGGCGTCGGCCAGGTGACCATCTTCGGGGCGGGCCAGTATGCGATGCGCTTCTGGGTCCGGCCCGACCAGCTCGCCAAGCTGGGGATCACCGTGACGGAGATCGTCAACGCCATCAAGGCCCAGAACACCGTGAACCCCGCCGGCCAGGTCGGCATGGAGCCGGTTCCACGCGGACAGGAGTTCACCTACACCGTCCGGGCCCAGGGCCGTCTGGAGACCGAGGAGGAGTTCGGCAATATCGTGATCCGGGCGAACCCGGACGGATCCATCGTCCGGCTGAAGGATGTGGCCCGGACCGAGTTGGGCGCGCAGATGTACAACATGATCGGCCGGATGAACGGGACACCATCCGCGGTCATCGCCATTTACCAGCTTCCCGGGTCCAACGCGATCCAGACGATGGATGCGGCGACAAAGCTGATGGAGGAGATGAAATCGAGATTCCCGGCTGACCTCGACTACGTGACCTCGCTCGATACGACGCTCGCGGTACGGGAAGGCATCAAGGAGATCGTCCACACGCTCTTCGAAGCGCTGGTCCTCGTGATCATCGTGGTCTATATCTTCCTCCAGGGCTGGCGGGCCACATTGATCCCGCTGCTGGCCGTGCCGGTCTCGCTGGTCGGGACTTTCGTCATCTTTCCGCTCCTCGGCTTCTCGATCAACACGCTCTCGCTCTTCGGCCTCGTGCTGGCCATCGGCCTGGTCGTGGACGACGCGATCGTGGTGGTGGAGGCGGTCGAGCACCACATTGAACACGGCCTGTCGCCCAAAGAGGCCAGCCTCAAGGCCATGCAGGAAGTGTCCGGGCCGGTCGTGGCGATCGCGCTGATCCTGGCCGCGGTGTTCGTGCCGACCGCCTTCATCCCCGGCATCACCGGAAGGCTCTACCAACAGTTCGCGATCACGATTGCGCTGTCCGTGGTGATCTCGGCCTTCAATGCCCTCACCCTCAGTCCCGCCCTCTCGGCGCTGCTGTTACGACCCAGAAAACCGGTCAGGGGTCCGCTCGGCTGGTTCTTCGGTTGGTTCAACAAGTGGTTTGGTCGCGCGACCGACGGGTACGTGAGGATGTGCGCTCACCTCATCCGCAAAGCCGGCTTTTCGATGCTCTTCCTGCTCCTCGTTGCGGTCGTTTCGGGCTGGCTGGGTGCGCAGCTCCCCAGCGGCTTCCTCCCGATCGAGGACCAGGGCTATGTGTACCTGAACGTTCAGCTCCCGACCGCGTCATCGCTCCAGCGAACCGACCAGTTCTGTAAGCAGATCGAGGCCATCCTGAAGGAGACGCCGGGCGTGCAATATACCACCACCGTCGTCGGCTTCAGTCTGTTGAGCACGGTGAGCACCACCTACAACGCGTTCTTTTTCGTCACGCTCGCGCCCTGGGAAGAGCGCAAAAAGCCCGAGGAGCAGCTCCTGCCGATTTTCAAGAAGGTCAACCAGCAACTCGCCGCCTTGCCCGAGGCCAAAGCCTTCCTCTTTCCGCCGCCGGCCATTCCCGGGGTCGGCACATCAGGCGGAGTCTCGTTCGTCCTGGAGGACCGGGCCGGGAAGGATATTGCATTTCTCGCAGACAACACCCAGAAGTTCATGGAGGCGGCCCGGAAGCGTCCGGAGATCGGGAGAATCGATACCACCTTGATTCCCGATGTTCCTCAGGTCTTCGCCAGGGTGGATCGAGACAAGGCGCTCAAGCAGGGGGTGAGCCTCTCTGATGTTTACCAGACGCTGCAGGCGTTCATGGGTGGAGTGATGGTGAACTTCTTCAACCGGTTCGGCCGCGTCTGGCAGGTCTACGTGGAGGCGGAAGGTGAATTCCGCACCCAAGCGGAGAACGTCGGGCAATTCTTCGTGCGCAACGCGTCCGGGGACATGGTCCCGCTTTCCGCGCTGGTGACGATGGATTCCATCCACGGCCCGGAATTCACCATGCGCTTCAACGAGTACCGCTCCGCGCAGCTCCTCGTGGGGACGGCCCCGGGCTACACTTCCGGCCAGGCGATGACGGCGCTAGAAGAGGTCTTCGCGGAGACGATGCCGGGCGGCATGGGCTACGACTATATGGGCATGTCGTTTCAGGAGAAGGTGGCTGCGGAAGGGGTGCCGGCCAGCGTGATTTTCGGCTTCTCCCTCCTGTTTGTGTTTCTGATTCTGGCGGCACAGTATGAGAGTTGGGCCCTACCCTTCAGCGTGCTCCTCGGCACCCCGATCGCCGTCTTCGGTGCGTTCGGCGCCTTGTGGCTGCTCAAGCTGGTGGCTCCTCAAGCGAGCGAGAACGATGTCTTCACCCAGATCGGGCTGGTGATGCTCATCGGGCTGGCCGCCAAGAACGCGATCCTCATCGTGGAGTTTGCAAAGGTCGAGTACGAGGGAGGCAAGTCCATCATGGACGCCGCCCTGGCGGGAGCCAAAGTGCGACTCCGACCCATTCTCATGACGGCGTTCGCGTTCATCCTCGGCGTCCTTCCCCTCGTCCTCGCCACCGGGGCCGGAGCGCACGGGAGAGTGCTCCTCGGGCTTGCGGTCTTCGGGGGCATGTTGGCCGCGAGCCTCATCGCAATTTTCCTCATCCCCGTGACTTTCTATGTCGTAGAGAGGCTCGTCCACGGCCATGAAGAGCCTAAACCTGGAGCACCGAAGCCCGGCGCTGTGACGCCGGCCGGAGATGGTGAGAGGCAACCCGCGGTGCCTCAACCCAAAGCGGTCCCGGTTCATGCGCGGGTCGAGGGAGGTCACTGAGATGCACCGCTCGATGCTATTCACGGCTTTGCTCCTGTTGCTCGGTGCCTGCAAGATGGGGCCGGACTATACCAGGCCAGAGACGCCCGCGGGTGATGCTTGGCGGATGGTTCCCGGCACGACCGAATCGATCGCGAATACGCCCTGGTGGGAGTTATTCAAGGATGTCGAGCTTCAGAAGCTGATCCGCACCGCGCTGGAGGAAAACCTGGATCTCCGGGTCGCCGTCGCCAATATCGAGGAGTTCCAGGCCCAGCTCATGATCGCCAAGTTCGACCTGGTTCCGTCGTTCGATTACGGGGGGCACGTCTTCGGCTTTCGGAACACGAATACGGATGTCTTTCCGATTCCCGGCGGTGGGGCGCTCCCGTCCCAAACTGGGAAGAACGGCTTGTCGATTTCCCACGAACAGGGCCACGCCGGTCTCAAATGGGAACTCGATCTGTGGGGCCGGCTTCGCCGCAACATCGAGGCAACGCGGGCTCAATTGCTGGCTCGAATGGAGAACCAACGTGGCGTGATCATCGGGCTGGTCAGCAGCGTCGCGCAATCCTACTTCACCGTCCGCGCGCTCGATCTCCAGGCGGACATCGCCGCACGCACGCTGAAGGTCTGGGACGAAGCCGTCAAGCTCACCCGATCCCGATACCAGCAGGGATATGTCTCGAAGCTGGACCTCGATCGCTTCGAGGCCGAGCAGGCCGGCACGAGAGCCCAACTGGCGAACCTCCAGAAGCTGGTCGTGCAGGCGGAGAACCAGCTGAGCGTGCTGCTGGGACGCAAGCCGATGCCGATCCCTCGCGGGCTCGCGCTCACGGATCAACCGATGCCGCCCGCGGTGCCGGCTGGCCTTCCCTCGGACCTGCTCCAACGCCGTCCGGACATCATGAAGGCGGAACAGGAGTTGGCAGGGGCCACGGCCACGATCGGGGTGGCCCAGGCCGTGCGCTTCCCGCAACTGGCCCTCACCGGCGCGGCGGGAGGAGCCGGTCTCCAGTTTTCCGGAAGCTCGTTCGGCCCCTACGCCACCTTTCACGGAGCTGCCACTCTGACCGGCCCCTTGTTCAATGCTACGGCGCTGGGCTACCAGGTCAAGGTGTCCGAGGCGCAAACCAAGGAGGCCCTGGCCAAGTATCAGAACGCGATCCTCATCGCCTTCAAGGAAGTCGAAGATGCGCTGGTCGCGGTCCAGAAGACCCGCGAGCAGCGTGACGCACAGGAAGCGCAGGTGGCTGCGTTGCAGTCCGCCCTGACGCTCGCGGACAAGCGCTATCGCGGAGGATTCGCGTCCTATCTGGATGTCTTGACCGCTCAACGGGATCTCTTTCAGGCCGAGTTGGGGCTGGCCTCCAGTCGCCAGCAACTGCTCCTCTCGGTCGTTCAGCTCTACAAGGCCCTGGGCGGCGGCTGGTCGCCCACCGGCCCATCCGAGGCAGAGAAACCGCCCGTTTCACCCTCCGGCGTCAAAGGCGGCGGCTGAGCTCCTCACCGTGGACAATCGGACCCAGTTTGGCTGTCGATCTCTGCCCTGGTGTGGCGGTCCAGCCACGCAAGCGATGAGGGTGCTGGCGAAGTACATGCCGGACAGGCTGAGAGGGAGTGCATGAAAGGACCGATCGTCGGCCTCGTGGACATGTGGCAGGCGGAATGGTGGCTGACGGCCTTCCTCGTGTTGCTGGCGACGTTCGTGTTCGTTCTCAACCCAGTCATCGCGCTCACCCCATTCCGCATCCAAGGCCAGCCTGTCATCACGTTCTTTTTTTCACTCATCTTGATCGCCGGCATCCTTTCCGTCACCGGAAGCCCGGTGGTCAAGTTCGTCGGGATCGTTCTTGTTGCGGCCACGATCCTCTTTCACTGGCTCCAGCATCTCGTACACGGAACCGCCATGGCCGCTCTCAGCGCCGTCTTCTCGATTCTGGGTCTCGGATTCATGTGCGGCGTCGTGCTCTTCCAGACCTTCAAGAAGGGACCGATCACCATGCACCGGATCCAGGGCGCGGTCGCCGTGTATCTGATGTTGGGTCTGGTCTGGTCCTTTGCGTACGACCTGGTCGAGCTTCAGAGTCCGGGTTCGTTTCAAGCGGCCAATCCCATGCTTCCGCATGGCGCTCTGCTCTATTTTAGCTTCACGACCCTGACGACCGTCGGGTACGGTGACATCACTCCAGTCCATCCAGTCGCGCGCTCCCTGGTGAATCTGGAGCAGTTGGTGGGGCAACTGTTTCCGGTGATTCTCATCGGGCGGATGGTCGCGATGGAACTGGAGTCCAAGCTGCGGAGGCGAGAACCATAGCATGTCGACTGCCGGTGGGAGGAGCGTCACCATGGGCATGAGGCCTCTCGGGATCCCTCTGGTCACCGCGCTGCTGACATGCGGAGCCTGTGTCGGCCCTGACGTGCGTACGGACTTCGACCCCAGTGCCGATTTCGCTCGGTTCAAGACCTATGCGTTCGGCGGGCTCACCGACATGAACAGGGGCGGCTTGCTGGACAACTCGCTCGTGCGCAAGCGGCTCGAGCACATGGTGGCTCAGCAGCTTACGGCCAAGGGCCTCCAGCAGGTCGACCTCGAGCAGCACCCTGACCTCCTGGTCCACTATTGGATCGGCGTGGTGGAGAAACAGCGGGTGGAGGCGATGGGCCCGGTGGCCGGTGCCGGCGTGTGGCGCGGCGGCTATGGATACCGCAACGTGACCACCTACGAGTATAAAGAGGAGACCTTGGTGATCGATCTGGTCGAGGCGGCTAAGAACGAGCTGGTCTGGCGCGCCACCGTCGTCGACACCTTACGCGACAGTGCCGAGCAGAATATGGAGCTAGCGAGTCAGGGGATCGCCAAGGCTTTCCAGGAATACCCGCCGGGGAAGAAGTAAAGGCCGACCGGACCGGCCAGGGGTGCGAGCAGCGGAGCTGCCGGGCTGCACGCGGGTCAAAGCGGCGTGAGTTCCGCATAAAATCTGACTCCGGTTTTCGACATGCCCTCTACCACCAGGATGCGTTTCGCATCGCGCTCGTACAGGGCCATGGTCACGCGGCGTTCAGCTTCCTCGGTCAGTCTGCCGTCCTGAGGCGTCAGCGTCCCGGCTCCCACCAGAAAGCCGCTGCCTGTGTTGTCCACGAAAGTATAGCCGGCGTGTTCGTGCACGCTCAGCCGCACCGCTCCTTGGGCCTCCATGTCAGGCACCTTGGGCAGCGTGCCGTGCCAGGCGCCCACCACCGTCGCGACGTCAGTGATCGGAACCGCGACGCCTGAGGGCTCGCCAGGAGTCGGGACTCGGGCACAACCGGGCCCCGCCGCGGTGACCCACAGGCACGCGAGCAGAACGATCCCTTGCGCATAGGCCCCACACTGTGTCTTCATCCACTTCCTCTCAGCAAATCAACGCTGGAACCTCTGCGTTGTCTCAGTCCGCCTTTTGGATCACTGCTTCGTCGGCGCCGCCGGTTCTTCTTGCTCAGCCGCCTGCGGCGTCTTTGGTTTCTCATCAGGCATGGCTTGTTTGACCAGGTCATCGAGAAACTTGTTTAAGGACGTGTACTTGGAAGACGTCCGCCGATTCATGAAATCCGAGATGATGCTGCCGAGTGTCGCGCGGGCGATATCTTCCAAGTAAATTGGGTCCTCCGAGACACCGTCGCTCTGCATCGTCGCTTCGGCGCTGGACGTCCACAACAACTCTCCGGTTTCGACATCCCACAGGTGTAGGGACATGCGCATGACGCTCGACCGTGTTTCTGCCATGCGCACTTCCAACGCGGGAAACTTCCAGCGCTGCGTCATCGTTTGCGAAAAGGACGCCAGACGAGGTTGGAACACGTACCGCGCGCCGATCGCCCGGCCGATCTTCCGCAAGGTATCACGGTTGAGAATCTGGGTCGTCTCGTACATCTCACGCATGATGGCATAGTCGGAGGTCAATCCCAGTGTATTGATGCGCGTCGCAGTCTCTCGCGGCGGAATGACCCGCCAGTTTGGCACCACCTTCCGCAGGATATCCTCCAGGTAGTCCGCGAGGGAGACTTCATTGCCTTTGAGCGCAGGCAGCGTGATGGCGGAGAACAACGCCACTGGATGCTGTTCCAATTGCCTCGGATGGAACGATTCAGACGGCTCTGTCGAGTTCGTTCGGACCTGCCAGCCGTACATTGAACTAGCGCAGCCCGACAGAAAGGTGAACACAAGAAGGCAGGTACCGCATAGGAGGAAGTGTTTACGCATGGAGGTCGAGGGCTTGGTCGATTGGACTTCTCGCAGGTCTTGACGGCGCGCCCGCATTCATCGCCTATTAGGCCGGCTTTGTCAATAGATAGATGGGCAACAGAGCCTCACGGATAGGTCATCCTTTTGGGGGCATCGTGTCCCGCGCCCTTGTGGCCTCGGTCAGCGATGCGAGTGACAGGCGCTGCCGAAAGACCATGCCAGCGCGGGCATCAGGAAGGCGCGGTTGACTTAGGCGAGTGCATAGTCTAGATTGGGTATCCCTTTGGTGGTGAAGTAGTTGTAATGTCTCTCACCCTCCCTTCCAATGCCGGCATTCTGACGATCAATGCCGGCTCCTCTAGCGTTAAGTTTGCGCTCTTTCGCGCAGGCGAGTCCCTACTCCGAACGGTCTCGGGCAAAGTCGAACGCATCGGGCTGCCGCGCACCGAGCTTACGGTGACCGAGATCGCCAGCCACCAGTCAGAGCGGGCCCAGGTTCACGCGTCTGACCACGCCGGGTGTCTCAAGCCCGTGATAGAAGCGCTGGAGAAGAAAGGAGGCCTGTCCGCGATCCAGGCGGTCGGCCACCGTGTGGTCCATGGCGGAGACCGGTACAGCCAGCCGGTTCGGGTGACGCCGGAGGTGCTGGCAGAGTTGCGCCGGCTGAGTCCCTACGACCCCGAGCACTTGCCCGCCGAGATCAGTTTGATCGAAGCCTTCAGCGAGCGGCAGCCCACTTGGCCGCAGGTCGCGTGTTTTGACACGGCGTTCCATCGCGACATGCCGCGCGTGGCCCGATTGCTGCCGATCCCTCGCCGCTATGACGCGCAGGGCATTCACCGGTATGGCTTTCACGGCCTGTCCTACGCCTATCTGATGGAGGAGCTGCAGCGTCTCGGTGGGAGCGGGGAGGCGAACGGCCGAATTGTCCTGGCGCATCTGGGCAACGGGGCGAGTCTTGCGGCGGTGCGGGGCGGCAGGTGTATGGATACGACAATGGGGTTTACGCCGACAGCCGGGGTCCCGATGAGTACCCGCTCCGGAGACCTGGATCCCGGGCTCGTCGCCTACCTGGCCAGGACCGAAGGGATGACCGTGGACGAGTTTCACGTGATGGTCAACACCCAGTCCGGGCTCCTCGGCCTGTCGGAGATCAGCCCCGACCTGCGTGATCTCCTCGAGCGCGAGTCGAGCGACGTGCGCGCGGCCGAGGCCGTCGCGTTGTTTTGCTATCACGTGAGAAAGACGATCGGCGCCTATGCGGCCGCGCTGGGCGGTCTGGACACACTGGTGTTTGCCGGTGGTATTGGTGAGAATTCGGCCGTGATCCGCGCCCGAGTCTGCGAAGGGCTGGGCTTCCTCGGGCTCGAGCTGGATGCCGGTCGAAACACGGCCCATGAACCGGTTATCGCGACGCCGGAAAGCCGAGTCATCGTCCGGGTGATCCGCACGGACGAGGAGCTGCAGATCGCCAAATCAGTGACGAGACTCCTTTCCGTGCAACCGAAGAAGCAGGAGTCGAAGCGAGCGGAAACCGCAAGTCTGACGTGACGCCTGTGCACCTGGTGACAAAATGTCTCACTCCAGGGCACCGACGGTTCTGGCATTTACCAACAGGTGTAGGGTCGCCCCTGCACACAAATACTCCAATCGGAATGCCTCCTTTCCGTCAGGTCACCCGGGATGCCGAAGTCCGCGACGTTAAGGTGATCTTTCATGGACCGTTGTCCCCCAGCCTGGCATTGTCCGTGCAGCCGCCGGGGGCTCGGAATCAAGCGGGTGAGATGATGGCACGGATGGCGTCTGCGTGGGTCTGGGTTGCTGACGTGACCATGATTCACGTGGACAACGGCGAATTGGAACGTTGAGGTAACCTTAAGTTTCTGGAAACGAAGAAATTATAGACTGCGCTCTCGGCCGGTTCGGGGTTTGAAGCCGAACAGAGACGCCACGCATCGGAGGACACACTCATGGCAAATGTACTGTCAGACAAGGACCTGAAGTTGATCGATGCCTATTGGCGGGCCGCCAACTATCTGTCGGTCGGGCAAATTTATCTGTACGACAACCCCCTCCTGAAGAAGACCCTGACCAAGGAGCACATCAAGCCACGGTTGCTCGGTCACTGGGGCACGACGCCCGGGCTGAATTTCATCTACGTCCACCTGAACCGGCTGATCAGGAAGCATGACCTGAACATGCTCTACATCACCGGCCCGGGACATGGGGGCCCCGGCCTCGTGGCCAACGCATACCTTGAGGGGACGTACAGCGAGGTCTATCCGAACATCTCCCAGGACGAACCAGGCCTGAAGCGGCTCTTCACCCAATTCTCGTTCCCGGGCGGCATTCCCAGTCACGTTGCGCCGGAAACCCCGGGCTCGATCCATGAGGGCGGTGAGCTGGGGTACGCGGTTTCGCATGCGTACGGGGCGGCGTTCGACAATCCCGATTTGATCGTGGCCTGCGTAGTCGGCGACGGGGAGGCGGAAACCGGGCCCCTCGCCACGAGCTGGCATTCCAATAAGTTTCTGAACCCGGCCACCGACGGCGTGGTCCTCCCGATCCTGCACCTCAACGGCTACAAGATCGCCAATCCGTCCGTGCTGGCCCGCATCAGTCACGAGGAGCTGGATCATCTGTTCCGAGGGTACGGGTACACGCCCCATTTTGTCGAAGGGCACGAGCCCGAGACCATGCATCAGCTCCTGGCCACCACGCTGGACACGGTCATGGAGGAGATCCGGCGCATTAAAGCCGACGCGCGGAGCTCGTCGTCGTCCTCCAGTGACAAGGGAGGAAAGGGAGGGGTGAAGCGGCCCCTGTGGCCGATGATCGTGCTCCGCACGCCCAAGGGGTGGACCTGCCCGAAGGAGATCGACGGCAAGCGGACCGAGGACTACTGGCGTTCCCACCAGGTGCCCATGGGCGAGATGCACGAGAACCCGAGCCACGTGCGCATTCTCGAGAAATGGATGAAAGGTTACAAGCCGGAGGAGCTGTTCGACAAGACCGGCCGGCTCAACCCCGAGGTGGCCGCGTTGGCGCCCAGGGGGGACCGCCGCATGAGCGCCAATCCCCATACCAACGGCGGACTGCTGCTCAAGGACCTGCGCCTGCCAGACTTCCGTGACTACGCCGTCAAGGTGGCGAAACCCGGTGCCGTCACGGCCGAATCCACCCGCGTGATGGGCATGTTCCTGCGCGACGTCATGAAGCTGAACCTGGACCAGCGAAACTTCCGCCTCTTCAGCCCCGACGAGAACAACTCCAACCGCTGGCAGGACGCGATGGAGGTCACCAATCGGGCCTGGATGGCGGAACGGTACCCGTACGACGACCACCTGGCACCCGACGGCCGCGTGATGGAGATGCTCAGCGAGCACCAGTGCCAGGGCTGGCTCGAGGGGTATCTCTTGACCGGCCGGCACGGATTCTTCTCCTGCTACGAGGCGTTCATCCACATTGTTGATTCCATGGTCAATCAGCACGCCAAGTGGCTGAAGGTCACACGGCAGATTCCCTGGCGGCGGTCGATCGCCTCGCTCAACTATCTGCTCTCCTCGCACGTGTGGCGCCAGGACCATAATGGCTTCAGCCATCAGGACCCCGGCTTCATCGACCACGTCGTCAACAAGAAGCCGGAGGTCGTCCGCATCTACCTGCCACCCGACGCGAACACCCTGCTGTCGGTGACCAACCACTGCCTGCGCAGCCGGAACTACATCAACGTCATCGTCGCCGGCAAGCAGCCGGCCCCGCAGTGGCTGACGATGGACCAGGCCGTCAAGCACTGCACGGCCGGGATCGGCATCTGGGAGTGGGCGAGCAACGATAAGGGCGGCGAGCCTGACGTCGTCATGGCCTGCTGCGGGGATGTGCCCACGCTGGAGACGCTCGCGGCGGTGGATCTGTTCCGCCAGTATCTGCCGATGGTGAAGATCCGCGTTATCAACGTGGTTGACTTGATGAAACTGCAGTCGCCGAGCGTGCATCCGCACGGGCTCACCGACCACGACTTTGACGTCCTGTTCACCAAGGACAAGCCGGTCGTCTTCGCGTTCCACGGCTACCCGTGGCTGATCCATCGGCTGACCTACCAGCGCGCGAATCACCAGAACCTGCACGTGCGCGGCTACAAGGAGGAGGGCACCACCACCACGCCGTTCGACATGTGCGTGCTGAACGGCCTGGACCGCTTCCACCTGGCGGCCGACGTGATCGACCGCGTCCCGCACCTGGGAGCCCGGGCCGCCTACGCCAAGCAGGCGCTCCGTGACAAGCTCATCGAGCACAAGCAGTACATCACCAGGTACGGCGAGGACATGCCCGAGATTGCCGGGTGGACTTGGGAGCAGCGCGCACCGGCGTCCCGGCGGGCGGGCTCCACGGAAGCGGACAATGTCTGAGCGACGAGAGGAGAGGCTGTCGTGAAACCGCCCTCGCGTCGGGTGCGTGGTCGTACGTTCCCCACGAGCGGGGAGGACATCCGCGCAGGGCTCAGCCCGGCCTCGCTCGCGCGGGCGCTCGAGGACAATCTGCATTACGTCCAGGGCAGGGTGCCTGAAGTTGCCACGCGTCACGACTGGTACATGGCGCTGGCCTATACCGTGCGCGACCGGCTGCTGGACCGTTGGATCAAGACAGTCGAGCGCATCCTTACGATCAAGGACCTGAAGGCGGTCTGCTATCTCTCTGCGGAATTCCTGATGGGGCCGCAGCTCGGCAACAGCCTCATCAACCTCGGCATCTACGACGCCGCCAAGGAAGCCGTCGCTGCGGTCGGACAGGACCTCGACGAGCTCCTGGCGCAGGAAGAGGAGCCCGGGCTCGGCAACGGCGGCTTGGGCAGACTGGCGGCTTGCTTCATGGATTCGCTCTCCACCCTGGAGATCACGGCCTTCGGGTACGGCATCCGCTACGAGTTCGGCATCTTCAACCAGGACATCCGGGACGGCTGGCAGATCGAGCTGACGGATAAGTGGCTGCGCCTGGGCAACCCCTGGGAGCTGCCGCGTCCGGAGATCACCTTCGACGTGAAGCTCGGCGGGCGCACTGAGGCCTACCACGACGAGCAGGGCAGGCAGCGGGTCCGGTGGATACCCGAGCGAGTCATCAAGGGCGTGGCCTACGACACGCCCGTGACCGGCTACCGGGTCCCGACGACGAATCTCCTGCGTCTCTGGAGGGCGGAGGCCTGCGAATCGTTCGATTTTTCTGCGTTCAATACGGGCGACTATTTCGGGGCCGTGCATGAGAAGGTCGCCTCCGAGACTATCTCGAAGGTGCTCTACCCCAACGACGAACCCGAGATCGGCAAGCAACTGCGCCTTGCCCAGCAATACTTCTTCGTTTCTTGCTCACTCCAGGACATGATCCGGCTCCAGCGTCTGACCAAGAAGGGCCTCGATCGGTTCCACGAGCGGTTCGCCGTGCAGCTCAACGACACCCATCCATCGATCGCCGTGGCGGAGCTGATGCGTTTGCTGGTGGACGAGCATCAGATGGACTGGGACCAGGCCTGGGCGGTTACGGAGAAGACCTTCGCCTATACGAACCATACCCTCCTGCCGGAAGCCCTCGAGAAGTGGTCGCTGCCCCTCTTCGCCGGCCAGCTTCCGCGACACCTGGAGATCATCTACGAAATCAATCGACGATTCCTGGACGGGGTGCGCACCACGTACCCGGGGGATGATCAGCGCCTCGCGCGGTTATCGATCATCGACGAGACCGGCGACAAATACGTGCGGATGGCGCACCTCGCCTGCGTCGGCAGTCACGCGATCAACGGCGTGGCGGCGCTCCACACCGACCTCTTGAAGAAGACCGTCCTTCATGACTTCTATGAGTTGTGGCCGGATAGGTTCCACAACGTGACCAACGGCGTCACCCCGCGCCGCTGGATGGTCCTGAGCAACCCCAAGCTCGCCGGCCTTATCACGGAACACATCGGAGATCGGTGGGTGTCTCACCTGGAGGATGAACTCCGGCGCCTGGAGCCTTTGGCTGCCGATTCGGGCTTCCAGCGCGAGTATCGTAAGGTGAAAGCCGAGAACAAGCGTGCTCTCGCCGCTGTGATCAAAGATCGTACCGGCGTAACGCTCGATCCGGACTCGCTCTTCGACATTCAGGTCAAGCGCCTGCATGAATACAAGCGGCAGCATCTGAACATCCTGCATGTCATCACGTTGTACAACCGGATCAAGGCCGATCCGCGGGCCACCATCACGCCCCGCACGGTCATCTTCGGAGGAAAAGCAGCACCGGGCTACATGATGGCCAAGCTGATCATCAAGCTGATCAACGCCGTGGCGAGTGTCGTCAACAGCGACCCGTCCGTTTCCGACGCCCTGAAGGTCGTGTTTTTCCCGAACTTCAACGTCAAGAACGGCCAGCGCGTGTATCCCGCGGCCGATCTGTCCGAGCAGATTTCCACGGCCGGGAAGGAGGCCTCCGGGACCGGCAATATGAAGTTCTCCATGAACGGCGCGCTGACCATCGGCACCCTGGACGGGGCCAATGTCGAGATCCGCGAGGCGGTGGGGCCGGACAACTTTTTCCTGTTCGGGTTAACGGCGGCGGAGGTTGCCGACCTGAAAAAGCGCGGCTACGACCCGCGCAGCTACTACGAGTCCAACAAGGAGCTGCGCGAGGTCCTCGATCTCATCGCGTCGGGTCGCTTCTCAAACGGAGATCAGGAGCTGTTCAGACCGCTCGTGGACTCCTTGCTCACGCGCGACGACTACCTGCTCCTGGCCGACTACCAATCGTACGTAGAATGCCAGGAGGGGGTGGGCCGAGCCTTTCGCGATCAGCAGGCCTGGACGCGCATGTCCATCCTCAATGTGGCCAGAATGGGTCGGTTCTCGTCCGACCGCTCCATCCGTGAGTACTGCAGCGATATCTGGCGGGTCAAACCGATGCGGAGCGAGCGCGGCGCCTCCGGCTCATGAGGGAGCCCTGGGCCGGATGGAAGATGGGGACGATTCGATGAGGAATGACGTGCGATGAGCCGACAAGGCATGCCAGGAAGCAGTTTCCCCCTGGGGGCCTCCATCCGTCATGGGGGTGTCAATTTCAGCGTGTTCTCGAAGCACAGCACGCTGGTGGAGTTGCTGTTGTTCGCCCATGAGAACGACGCGAAGCCGTCTCGCGTGATTTCCCTCGATCCCAAGAAGCACCGCACCTACCACTACTGGCACGTCTTCGTTCCCGATCTCCAGCCGGGCCAGCTCTACGGGTTTCGGGCGGTAGGGCCCTTTGAACCGGAACAAGGGCTCCGGTTTGATCCGGAGAAGGTCCTCCTGGATCCCTATGGCCGGGCTGTCGCGGTCCCGAAGGGGTACAGTCGCGCGGCTGCGGCCGAGCCGGGCGACAATGCTGCCGGCGCGATGAAGAGCGTCGTGGTGGACCTCCGCGGGTACGACTGGGAAGGTGACGCTCCGCTGAATCGGCCCTTCGCGAACACCGTGATTTATGAAATGCACGTCGGCGGGTTCACTCGTCACGCCAGCTCGGGACTAGCCCGGGAGAAACGTGGCACCTACGCGGGAGTGATCGAGAAGATCCCGTACCTGCAGGATCTGGGGGTCACCGCCGTTGAATTGCTGCCGGTGTATCAGTTCGACGAACAAGACAGTCCGCCCGGCCAGGTCAACTACTGGGGCTATGCGCCTGTGTCATTCTTTGCCCCGCATCGGGCGTACAGCTCGCGGCGGGACCCGCTCGGGCCGATTGACGAGTTCCGCGACATGGTGAAGGCATTGCATAGGGCCGGTATCGAGGTGATCCTGGATGTCGTGTACAACCACACGGCTGAGGGCAATCACCAGGGGCCGACGCTCTGCTATCGAGCCCTGGAGAACGCCGCCTATTACATCCTGGAGCAGGACCGGACCCGGTACGCGAACTACACCGGGACCGGCAACACCTTGAACGCGAATCATCCGATTGTCCGCCGAATGATCCTGGACAGTCTCCGTTACTGGGTGCAGACCATGCATGTGGACGGTTTTCGTTTCGACCTGGCTAGCATCCTTTCCCGTGACGAGGCGGGCCGGCCGCTGGAGAATCCCCCGATCCTCTGGGACATTGAGACAGATCCATTCCTGGCCGGCACGAAACTGATCGCCGAGGCGTGGGATGCCGCAGGGTTGTACCAGGTCGGAAGCTTCGTCGGTGACAGTTGGAAGGAATGGAATGGCAAGTTTCGCGATGACATCCGCAGTTTCTTGAAGGGGGATGGCGGTACGGTGCCACAAGTGGCACGGCGACTCTTGGGCAGTCCGGACCTCTATGGACGCGAGGAGCGCGAACCGGAACAGAGCATCAATTTCGTCACCTGCCACGACGGGTTCACGCTCAACGATCTGGTCTCTTACAACCAGAAGCACAACGAAGCCAACGGGGAGGACAACCGCGACGGATCGAACGACAACCTGAGCTGGAACTGCGGGGCGGAAGGGCCGACCGCCGACGCGACGATCGAGCGACTGCGCAACCGTCAGATCAAGAATTTCCTCACCCTGACCCTGCTGGCATTCGGCACGCCGATGTTGCTCATGGGGGATGAAGTGCGGCGGACGCAACGCGGCAACAACAACGCCTATTGCCAGGACAACGAGCTCAGTTGGTTCGACTGGACGCTTCTCAAGAAACACGCGGACCTTCACCGGTTTGCCAAACTCATGGTCTCGCTCCGTGGGCGACGGGATATGGCGAAGGAAGATCTCGGCCTGAGCTTAAACGAGTTATTGCGTCAGGCGCACATCGAGTGGCACGGCGTCAAACTCAATCAGCCTGACTGGAACGACGAATCGCGTACCCTGGCGTTCACGATGCGCAGCCTGCGGGGCCGGTTCCTTCTCCACGGCATCCTGAACGCATATTGGGAAGCGCTCAATTTTGAATTGCCGCCCGTCACGGAGGGGCATGACAGACGGTGGCGGCGATGCATCGACACGGCCCTCGACTCGCCGGAGGACATCCGTGAGCCGGCGGAGGGCCCTGTGATCCAAGCGACGACGTACCTGGTGCAGCCCCGTTCGATCGTCATCCTGCTGGCCCGGATCGGAGGGAAGACCGTATGACGGCCACACAACTTGATCAGCTCTGTATCAACACCATCCGGACGCTTTCGATTGACGCCGTTCAGCAGGCCAACTCCGGCCATCCGGGGACTCCCATGGCGCTGGCCCCGGTGACCTACTGTTTGTGGCAGCGCTTTCTGCGGTTCGATCCCCAAGATCCGATCTGGCCGAATCGCGACCGCTTTATCCTGTCGGTCGGCCATGCCTCCATGCTGCTGTACTCGGTCCTTCATCTCACCGGTGTGAAGGCCGTCAGCAAAGACTATGAGACCCTGGGCGAGCCGTCCGTGCCGCTTGATGCGATCAAACGCTTCCGTCAATTAGGAAGCCGCTGTCCAGGCCATCCCGAGTACCGGTGGACCTCGGGCATCGAAACCACGACGGGCCCGCTGGGGCAGGGCGTCGCCACGAGCGTGGGTATGGCCCTCGCCGGCCGGTGGATGGCGACCCATTTCAATCGCCCTGGCTTCGACGAGCTGATCAATTTCAATGTGTACGCCCTGTGCGGGGACGGCTGTATGATGGAGGGAATCTCTCACGAGGCCGCCTCGCTGGCCGGGCACTTGGGCCTCTCGAACCTGTGCTGGATTTACGACAACAACCGCATCACGATCGAGGGGAACACGGCGCTGGCCTTCTCGGACGACGTGGCGACCCGGTTTGTCGCCTATGGCTGGAATGTGACCCGGGTCGGTGACGCGAACGACCTGGAGATGCTCGAGCGTGCCTTCAAAACCCGCCAGAAGACGACGGATCGTCCGACCCTGATGATCGTGGACAGCCATATCGCCTACGGGGCGCCGAACAAACAGGATACCTCGGCCGCTCACGGCGAACCGCTCGGCGAGGAAGAGATTCGCCTGACGAAGAGGAACTACGGCTGGCCGGAGAACGCCAAGTTCTACGTTCCCGACGGTGTCTACGAGCATTTCCGACAGGGCATCGGGACTCGCGGAAAGACGCTCCGTGACGCCTGGTTCACACGCATCAAGGAGTACAAGGCCAAGTACCCGGAGCTGGCCGATCAGTTGTACCGGATGCAACACCGGCAGGTGCCGGATGGATGGGACAAGGACCTGCCTCACTTCGCGGCCGACGCCAAGGGCTTGGCCACACGGGCCTCCTCCGGACAGGTGTTAAACGCGGTGGCGAAGCGCGTACCCTGGCTGCTGGGCGGCTCGGCGGACCTGGCTCCCTCGACGAAGACGCGACTGACCTTCGAGGGAGCGGGCGACCTCTCGGCCGAGAATCCCGGTGGCCGCAACCTTCACTTCGGCATCCGCGAGCATGCCATGGGGGCGATCTTGAACGGCATGGCGCTGGTGAAGGTCCGGCCCTATGGTTCCGGATTCCTGATCTTTAGCGATTATGCCCGGGGCGCGATCCGGCTCAGCGCGCTGATGGAATTGCCGGTCATCCATATTTTCACGCACGACTCGATCGGGGTGGGAGAAGACGGCCCCACCCATCAGCCGGTTGAGCACCTGGCCTCGCTGCGCGCGATGCCGGGATTGATCGTGCTCCGACCGGCCGACGCCAACGAGGTGGTGGAGGCCTGGCGCGTGATCATGACGGTCCACCACGAGCCGGTGGCGCTGATCCTCACCCGGCAAGACGTGCCCACCCTGGATCGCGCGAAGTACGCCCCCGCGGCCGGCCTGGCGAAGGGGGGCTACGTGCTGGCCGATGCCGCCGACGGCAAGCCCGACGTAATCCTCATCGGGTCCGGTAGCGAGGTGTCCCTCTGCGTCCAGGCCTTTGAACAGCTCAAGTCTGAGGGGATCAAGGGCCGCGTCGTGAGCATGCCCTCCTGGGAACTGTTCGAGCAGCAGGACCAGACCTATCGGGCCAGGGTCCTGCCGCCGTCGGTTCCCGCGCGCGTGGCGGTTGAGCTGGCCTCGACATTCGGATGGGCGCACTATGTCGGCACGGCGGGCACCATCATCGGCATGACGACGTTCGGAGCCTCGGCCCCGCTCAAGGTGCTGCAGAAGGAGTTCGGGTTCACGAAGGAACAGGTCGTCGAGGCGGCCAGACAGCAGGTCAAACAGGCGAGGTAGTGGTGCGCGTGGCCATGGAGATGACCGCCATCTCAGACGACTCACAAAGGTGATTACCATGGAAAACCCATTGAAAGGGCTGCAACAGTATGGGCAGTCGGTGTGGTTGGACTACATTCGCCGCAGCTTGATCACCAGCGGTGAGCTGAAACGATTGATCGACGAGGATGGCTTGCGCGGCGTGACTTCGAACCCGGCCATCTTCGAAAAGGCTATCGCCGGGAGCACGGATTATAAGGATATCCTGACGGCTCCCGACTCGCGGAAGCTCGACGCCAAGACGGTGTACGAACGCATTGCCGTGCGCGATATTCAGGAGGCCGCCGACGTCTTGCGGCCGATCTACGACCAAACCCGGAAGCGCGATGGGTATGTGAGCCTGGAAGTCTCCCCGACGCTCGCGCACGAGACGAAAGGCACCCTCGAAGAGGCCCGGCGACTGTGGAAAGCCGTGGCGCGACCGAACGTCATGATTAAAGTTCCCGCGACGGAAGAAGGCATTCCCGCGATCCAGCAATTGATCAGCGAAGGCATCAACGTCAACGTGACCTTGCTCTTCTCGCAGCAAGCCTACGAACGGGTAGCCGAGGCGTACCTGGCGGGCCTGGAGAAGTTCGCGGCGAGTCAGGGTGATCTGAGCCGTGTCGCCAGCGTCGCCAGCTTCTTCATCAGTCGCATCGACTCGGCGATCGACGGCCTCATCGCCGGTCGCTTGAAGACCGCCACGAACGCGGGAGACCAGGCCCTCCTGCGCAGCCTGATCGGCAAGGTGGCGATCGCCAATGCGAAGCTGACCTACCAGCGGTATCGCGAGCTCTTCAACAGCCCACGGTGGCAGGCGCTGGCGGGACGCGGCGCACAGACCCAGCGGGTCTTGTGGGCCAGCACAGGCACCAAGGACCCCAACTATCGGGACGTGCTCTATGTCGAGGAACTCATCGGCCCCGACACGGTAAACACGATTCCACCGGCGACGTTCGAGGCCTTTCGCGACCACGGGCGGCCTCGCGCCAGCCTCGTCGAGGATGTAGACGGCGCGTTCGACACGATGGCCACCCTGGCAAAAGCCGGCATCTCGATGAAGGACGTCACGGACAAACTCCTCGGGCAGGGGGTCCAACTGTTCGCCGACGCGTTTGACAAACTGCTGAAGGCGGTCGGTCAACAGGGCAAGGAGGTCGGAGCCGGCAAGATCAATCGGCAAACCTACAAGCTGCCCGAGTCGTTGACCGCAGCCGTGAAGGCCTCCTTGGACGATTGGCGTGCGCACGGCAAGGTTCGGAAGCTCTGGGCACGAGACGCTTCGCTGTGGACAGGGGCGGATGAAGGACAATGGCTCGGGTGGCTCGGGATCACGCACGACCAGCTGGCCCACATCGAGCGCTTGCGGACCATCTCAGAGGCCGCGAAGACCGCCGGACTCTCGCATGCCCTGCTGCTCGGCATGGGCGGGTCAAGCCTGGGCCCCGAGGTGATCAAATTGACGTTCGGCAAGCTCGCCGGCTATCCTGAGCTGCACGTCCTGGATTCGACGGACCCGGCTCAGGTCAAGACGTTCGAGAACAAGGTTGACCCGGCGAAGACGCTCTTCATCGTCTCGAGCAAGTCCGGCGGCACGCTGGAGCCGAACATCTTCAAGCAGTATTTCTTCGAACGAGTGAAGCAGGTCGTCGGCGAAAAGGAAGCGGGGAACCGGTTCATTGCGATCACGGATCCCGGATCGAAAATGCAACGGGTGGCCGAGAGCGACGGCTTCCGTCATATTTTCTTCGGTCTGCCGAGCATTGGCGGCCGGTACTCGGTCCTGTCTGATTTCGGTCTGGTGCCCGCCGCCATCATGGGCGTCGACGTGCCGAAGCTGCTCGATCGGACCGAGGAAATGGTGCACGCGTGCACGCCGTCCGTCCCCATTGAGGAGAATCCCGGGGTCGTCCTGGGCCTCATCCTGGGTGCAGCGCACAACCAGGGCCGCAACAAGCTGACGCTGGTCACCTCGCCTGGAATCGGCGACCTGGGTGCCTGGCTTGAGCAACTCATCGCAGAGTCAACCGGCAAGGTGGGGAAGGGGATCATTCCAGTGGACCGGGAAGCGCTGTCCGCTCCGGCCGCGTACGGCCAGGACCGCCTGTTCGTCTACGTGCGTCTTGAGGCGGCGCCCGATCGGGCACAGGACACGGCGGTGGAGGCACTGGAACGGGCCGGGCATCCGGTCGTGCGCATCGGGGTGGATGAAAAGTATGATCTCGGCGAGGAGTTCTTCCGATGGGAAATCGCGACCGCTGTGGCGGGCTCGGTCATCGGCATTCACCCGTTCGACCAGCCTGATGTGGAGGCCAGCAAGGTGGCGACGCGCAAGCTGACCTCGGAGTATGAGCAGACCGGCACGCTGCCGCCGGAGACACCCCTGCACGAGGAAGGGGGACTCAAGCTCTTCACGGACGACAGGAACGCGCACGCGCTCAGCGCCTCGGTTGGAAAGAACGCGTCGTTCTCGGCCTATCTCAAGGCCCATCTCGACCGGATCAAGGCCGGGGATTACGTCGCACTCCTCGCCTACATCGAAATGAATGAGGCCCATGAACTGGCGCTCCAGACCATGCGGCATGCGGTCCGGGACAAAAAGCGGGTCGCGACGTGCCTCGGCTTCGGCCCGCGATTCCTTCACTCGACCGGGCAGGCCTACAAGGGGGGACCGAACACGGGCGTCTTTCTGCAGATCACCTGCGACGCCGCCGCAGACCTGCCGGTCCCTGGCCAGAAGTACACGTTCGGTGTGGTGAAGGCCGCACAGGCCCGCGGCGATTTTCAGGTCCTGACCGAGCGTGGCCGCCGCGCCCTCCGAATCCATCTGGGCAAGGACGTGCGGGCGGGGTTGCAGAAGCTGGAGGCGGCCATCACGGGGGCGTTGACATAGGAGGGATCTCTCATGACGATCACGCAATACCTCGGCGACAAGGCCGACTATCTGCTCAACTTCAAGGACCCGAAGATCCCCAAGGAGCGGCTCCATCTACCAGGACCGGATTTCGTGGACCGGATCTTCGCGGCGTCAGACCGCAATAACCGGGTGTTGACCAACCTCCAGCGAATCCTGGCCCACGGTCGCCTGGGGCACACAGGGTACCTGTCGATCCTACCGGTCGATCAGGGTATCGAACACTCGGCGGGCGCGAGCTTCGCGCGCAACCCGGATTACTTCGACCCCGAGAACATCGTCCGCCTCGCGGTCGAAGGAGGGTGCAACGCGGTCGCGACGACGTTCGGGGTGCTGGGCACGGTCGCCCGCAAGTACGCGCACAAGATCCCGTTCCTGGTGAAGATCAATCACAACGAATTGCTGACCTACCCGAACAAGTTCGACCAGATCCTGTTCGGCACCGTGAAAGAGGCCGCCGAGATGGGCGCAGCCGCGGCCGGTGCGACCATCTACTTCGGCTCCGACCAGAGCGCCCGGCAGATCGTCGAGATCAGCCGGGCCTTTGCGCTGGCCCACGAGATGGGGATGGCCACCGTCCTCTGGTGCTATCTGCGCAACAGCGAGTTTAAGAAGGACAAGGACTATCACCTGTCCGCCGACCTCACGGGTCAGGCCAACCACCTCGGTGTGACGATCCAGGCAGATATCATCAAACAGAAACTTCCGGAGAACAACAGCGGATTCAAGGCGCTGAATATGGGCGGCTCCAGCTACGGCAAGCTGGACGAGCGGATGTACACCGACCTGTGCAGCGACCATCCGATCGACCTGTGCCGCTATCAAGTCGCCAACTGCTATATGGGTCGCGCCGGGCTGATCAACAGCGGCGGCGCCTCCGGCAAGAACGACTTCGCAGAGGCGGTCACCACGGCGGTCATCAATAAGCGCGCCGGCGGGATGGGACTGATCTCCGGTCGCAAGGCCTTCCAGCGTCCCATGAAGGACGGGATCGCCTTGCTCAACGCCATTCAGGACGTCTATCTGAGCCGGGAAGTGACGGTGGCGTAGGGGACTGGCTCGGCGCTGCGCCGTGCCTGTCCCCTTGAGGACTCAGGACAGAGGACTGAGGTGGTGGGGAAGCTAAAAGGTAAACTGACGGCGGCGCCCGTGGTCTTCCTGTTCGACGTGGACAACACCCTGCTCGACAATGATCGAGTCACGGCCGATCTGAAGCGCCATCTGGAGCACGCAGTCGGGCACGAGCGGCAAGAACGCTACTGGACGCTCTTCGAGCAATTACGGGTCGAATTGGGATATGCCGACTACCTGGGCGCGTTGCAACGGTACCGGATTGAGTATCCACGTGATCCGCATCTCCTGACGGTCTCGCGCTTTCTGGTAAACTACCCGTTTGCGAATCGCTTGTTCCCGAACTCACTCGACGTGGTCGATCATTGCAAACAGTGGGGGAAGGTGGTCATCCTCTCCGACGGGGACGTCGTCTTCCAGCCCCGCAAGATCGAGCGCTCAGGTCTGTTCGATGCCGTCGGCGGGAACGTGCTGATCTACGTGCACAAGGAGCACGAGTTGGACGATGTCGCGCAGCAGTATCCCGCCCGGCAGTATGTGCTGGTGGATGACAAGCTGCGGATTCTGACCGCGGTCAAGAAAGTCTGGAGCGCGCGGGTCACCACCGTCTTTCCGCGGCAGGGTCACTACGCCCGAGACCCGCAGGTCGTGAAGAGCTCTCCGGCAGCCGATATCAGCCTCGAGCGGATCGGCGATCTGCTGAACTACGACCTCCAGAAACTCCTCGCGGCGGCTCGTCCCGCATGAGCGGACTCCCCCCATCCTGAAGGCTGATGGCTGAGAGCTGAGGGCTAAGAGCTCGACCGTTTTGGGAAGGGAAATGATCGTGCTTTAGGATAGCCTGTCTTCGGGCTGTCGGGCGAGGTCCAACACATGAGTACGCATCCATTAGCGGGACAGCCGGCCCCGGCAGAGCTGCTGATCGACGTCGGCAAACTCGAGCGCGCCTACTACGAGCGCAGGCCCGACCTCGCTGACCCCACTCAACTCGTGAGCTTCGGCACCAGCGGGCACCGCGGCTCGCCGTTCAACGGGTCGTTCACCGAGGCGCACATTCTGGCCATGACGCAGGCGATCTGCGACTACCGCCGTAGTCAAGGCACCGATGGCCCGCTGTTCATGGGCAAGGACAGCCACGCCGCGTCCGGACCGGCTGAGCGCACGGCGCTCGAAGTGCTCGCGGCCAATGGCGTGGAGGTCTTTATCCAGCGAGATAACGGTGTGACGCCGACCCCGGTGATTTCGCACGCGATTCTGGTCCACAACCGCGGGCGCCGCGGGCGTTCGGGAGACGGGGTCGTCGTCACCCCCTCGCATAATCCGCCGGGGGACGGCGGCTTCAAGTACAACCCGCCGAACGGCGGTCCGGCCGATACCGAGGTGACCGGCTGGATTCAGGACCGGGCAAACGCACTCTTGCGCGGCGCCAACAAGGAGGTCAAGCGAACCCCCTACGCCGCTGCCGCCAAGGCCTCGACGACCCACGAGACCGACTTCACGGCTCCCTACGTCAAGGACCTGGCCAGCGTCATCGACATGGACGTCATTCGCTCGGCGGGCCTGAAGATCGGGGTCGATCCGCTCGGCGGCGCAGCGGTCGGCTATTGGGGACCCGTGCGGGACGCGTACGGGCTGAATATCACAGTGGTGAATCCGAAGCTTGACCCGACCTTCCGGTTCATGACCCTCGATCACGACGGCAAGATCCGTATGGACTGCTCCAGCCCCTATGCCATGGCCGGCCTGGTCAAACTCAAGGACCGGTTCGACATCGCGTTCGGCAACGATCCTGACTCGGATCGCCATGGAATCGTCACTCGCTCAGCCGGGTTGATGAACCCCAACCATTACCTCGCCGTGGCGATTCGGTATCTGCTCACGCATCGCCCCCAATGGCCGGCGACGGCGGCGGTGGGGAAAACGCTGGTCAGCAGCAGCATGATCGATCGGGTGGTGGAGGACCTGGGGCGAACCCTGTCCGAGGTGCCGGTCGGCTTCAAGTGGTTCGTGCCGGGCCTGTTCGACGGCTCGCAGTGTTTCGGTGGCGAAGAGAGCGCCGGCGCGAGCTTTCTCCGCCGGGATGGCACGGTGTGGACGACGGACAAAGACGGCCCGCTGCTGGGCTTGCTGGCGGCAGAACTCACCGCCCGCACGGGCAAGGATCCGGGCGTGCACTACCAGGAGCTCACCGCGAAGTTCGGCACGGGCTACTACGTCCGCATCGATGCACCGGCCACACCGGAACAGAAGCAGCGGCTCGGGAAGCTGTCGCCGCAGAGTGTGGGCGCGAGCAAGCTGGCCGGCGACCTGATTGAGGCGAAACTGACGCGCGCTCCGGGCAACGATGCTCCCATCGGCGGGCTGAAGGTGGTCACCAAGCAAGGGTGGTTTGCGGCACGCCCCTCAGGGACAGAAAACATCTATAAGCTCTACGCGGAGAGCCTCAGCAGCCAGGCCCATCTCAACTCCATCGTAGAAGAGGCACAGCAGATCGTCAGTAAGGCGCTGTCCGGCTGACTTCTGATGCGACCCTTCGAAGGCGCTTGCCCGTCATAACCCGCCTTGCGCGAGGCCCTTCTTCCGCGTTTCGTGCTCGACCACGTAGCCGAACCGTTCCCGGAACTTCGACGGCGTGAGCCCGACGACCGCCGCGCAGGCGGCGACCCGATCATCCCGCTTGAAGTCCTTAGGCCCGAGACGGGTCATGTAGCGGCGGGCAATCTGGTAGGACTCCGACTCGACGTCCACCATGCGCACCCGCGTCCGTTTCGTCACCGGATCGAGGATCTGGTCGAAGGGGATCGTAGCGAGGCGTCCGTTCACGACCGCCACCATGGCGCCGGTGCCGCCGTTCAGCAGGAATTCGGCAGCCCAATAGCCCAGGTCGCGGCAATATTCCATGTCGTACGGAATGGGATCGGCGCACCGCAATTCGTACCCGAGATCCTTGACCCGGATCTTCGGGGTGAGACCATAGGGCGCCAGGCGTTTGAGCACTTCTTCTTGGAGGAGCTCTCCGACGGCAAGCTCGGCCAACTCGATGTGCCAGTGCTCGTCCCGCTTGACGGACTCCAAGGCCGTGAGGTCCTGTGGGTCCATCACTTCCGCAATGCCCTCGGCCAGGACCGCCACGCCATCTTCGCGCGCATCGCTCAGCCGTTTGACGATGGCTCCGGCAAGAATGTCCGCCACCTTCGCGAGCCGAACGGGGCGTTCCGGAAACTCTTCCGCAATCAAGGTGAGCGTCGCTCCGCAGGCTTTCCCGATGCCCAGAGCCAGATGGCCGGCTTTACGCCCCATCGCAACGACGAAGAACCATTGGGACGTAGTTCTGGCGTCCTCCAGGAGATTCGCGACGATCCGCGCCCCCAGGTCTCGCGCAGTCTGAAACCCGAACGTGGAAACCCCGGCGGGCAAGTCCAGGTCGTTATCGATCGTTTTAGGCACGTGGACCACGTGAAGACGTCCACGAGCCGCTCGTTCCAGCGTGAGCGCGGAGAAGCAGGTATCGTCGCCCCCGATTGTGATCAGCCCGGTCACGCCCAGTTGCGAGAGGCTCTTCAGGGTGTGGTCAAGGTGCGCCGGGTCCGTGGTGGGGTTGGCCCGAGCCGTCTTGAGGATCGAGCCGCCACGGAAGTGGAGGTGGCTGACTGCCTCGACCGTGAACGGCCTGACCCGGCTCACATCGCCCTGCATGATCCGCTTAAACCCCTGTTCGATCCCCAGGACTATGTGCCCTTCCATCAGGCAGCGGATCGCGGCTGCGCTGATCACCCCGTTGATCCCGGGCGCGGGGCCTCCGCCGACCAAGATTGCCACCTTTCGTGTCATCCGGTTCTCTTTACTCACCGTCACGCTCCCCGGTTACACCGCCCCCGCGGCTTGCCCTGTGAGGCTCCCTCCATATGCGAAATTGGAGACCCTTCTGTCAAGGGCGGTTCCGCTTTCCTCTGCCTTTCCCACGACCATGGAGGGACGACTCTTGACTCTCCGTCATGCCATCCCTAGAATTTGCTCTCCTGTCTGGCCGGAGGCATGCAGCGTTCGGTCGTCGCCGTCCCGTGGACCCTCTGGGCGCGCCCCCGAAGACAAGCCGCTCGTGAAGGAACCGTTCGCCGGCCTGCCCCGAGTGTCGCCGAGGGGTGTCGTCCGTCTCCGTTCCCATCAGCGAGAGCCAACACAACCCGAACGAAAGGTGCTCTCTGTGGCAAATAAGATCACGGCCAAGAAGATTGCCAAGTTCATCAAGCCGTATGGTGTCACCACAGGCAAGAAGTTCCGGCTGAAGGACTTCGATCCAGGCGGTACGGCGGGGTATGGCTCAGAGGACAAACCCAGAGCCAAAGCGCTCCTGGAGGAGGGGATTGCCAGGCTGAGCGGTCTTCAAGAAAAGCTCTATGCGCAGAACCAGTGGGGGGTGCTGCTCATCTTCCAGGCCATGGATGCGGCCGGCAAGGACGGCGCCATCAAGCATGTGATGTCCGGCGTGAATCCTCAGGGGTGTCAGGTTTATTCTTTCAAGGGGCCTTCGGCTGAGGACCTCGACCATGATTTCCTGTGGCGGACGACACGATGCCTTCCCGAACGGGGACGAATCGGCATCTTCAACCGCTCGTACTATGAAGAGGTGCTCGTCATTCGCGTCCATCCGGAGTTGCTGGAGAAGCAAAGGCTTCCCCCCGAGCTGGTGACCAAGGACATCTGGGAGGAGCGGTTCGAAGACATCAACAACTTTGAGCAGTACCTCTCGCGGAACGGCTACGTCATCCGCAAGTTTTTCCTGCACCTCTCGAATAAGGAGCAGAAACGGCGCTTCCTGAGCCGCCTCGACGAGCCCGAGAAAAACTGGAAGTTTTCTTCGGCCGACGCGCGCGAGCGGCAACATTGGGGCGACTACATGGAGGCCTACGACGACATGATCCGCCATACGGCCACGCCGCATGCCCCCTGGTACGTCGTGCCTGCCGACAATAAGTGGTTCTCACGCTTGGTGGTGGCCGCGGTCATTGTGGACTCGCTCCACGAGCTGGACCTCCAGTTCCCCAAAGTGGATGCCGAGAAGCGCAAAGACCTCCAGGCTGCGCGCCGCATGCTTGAGTCTGGGAAGCCCCAATGAGCAATGCTTCTCGCGCAAGACGCCGGAGCGAAATGACGCAGTGCAGAAATCCAGAGAGGCAGGCCGGCGTCTCTTGCGGATAGCTCTCCCCTGCCTCGCAGTCGTCGTGTCGCTGTGGCTTATGGTCTCGCCCAGTCGTGCCCAGGATTCCGCGCCAACCAAGAGTGAGCAGAAAGAGTCCTCCCGTGCTGAGAGCGAACAGCCGGAGTTCAATTCCGGGCGAGACCCGACGAACCTCCCGCCGACTTATGGGGTCATCTTCTCCCAGGCCAAGTTCGCGAACGGCGACCGCTTGAGAAGTGTCTCCCTTCGGGACATCCATAAATTCGGCCGCGATTATGGTGCAGTGACTATTCCATTCGGAGATTTTGTGCCAGGGACACCGAGCAGCACCTACGCGACGGGTCTGGGAGACATTCTGCTTGAGTACCTCCATGTCTTTCCTAACTTGTCCGAGAAGGCCGTGCACGGGCTCGGGCTAGCCCTGCAACTCGACACTGCTACAAACTCGGAGCTTGGATCAGGGACGACCGTCCTCGAACCGTTCTACGCCCTCTCCTACTATGAAGAAAAGGCCGTCCAGCTCATCCTCAGGGTCGTGTATTTGCGGGATATTGGAGCAGGGTTCGCGACACCGATCACGGACACGGTGCTCCTGTCGCCTTTCGCGATCGTCGAATTTCCAGGCAACTGGTACGCTCAGGTGAAATTCAACAACTTCATTGATCTGAAGTCGACGCCGAATACGTTTACCAGTGAGCTGGCGATCGGGAACGTCATCGCGGGCCATTACAACGTGAGCCTCGACTATGAGTTCCCGTTGAATCACGACTCGCGAGTGTTCAACGTGCAGGCACGATTCACCCTCAACCTGTTGTATCAGTACTAGAGAGATGCCATTGCCTCCGCGAGGCGCCTTGGTGTATGCTCCGCCTCGCCACCGGGTCATCACAATCATGCGCGAGGAATGAGCGACGATGGTTGCCATGAAACCAAAAGACAAGGATACCTCCCGCCTCTCTACTCCGGTCGGCTCGCGCCGGAGATTCTTCCAATGGGTGATTCGGGGAGCGGCCGGGCTAATCGGCTTGAGTCTTGCCATCCCGCTCGTCGAGTACGTGATCTCGCCGGCCCTGAAACGTCGTGAGAAGCCGTGGGTGGAGGTTGGAGGAGTGGATGAGCTGGCACCCGGCGAGCCCAAGCAGCTTGAATATGTCGCCACCATTCGGGATGGCTATCTGGAGACAAAGACCCACAAGGCAGTCTGGGCGGTCAAGCAAGCCGATGGGCAGGTGTCCGTCTTCTCGCCCCTGTGTACCCACCTGGGGTGCGGGTATCATTGGGACGGAGGCGAGCGGAAGTTCAAATGTCCCTGTCACGGCAGCGTCTACGATGTAAGCGGCAACGTGCTGCATGGCCCTGCGCCGCGCCATCTGGACCTTCTGCCATCAAAGGTTGAAAATGGTCGGCTCTTGGTGATCTATAAGGAATTTAAGGCCGGGCTTCCCAATTCCGTTGAACTTTGAGGGGGATGCCCCGGGGAGCGTACCTATGAATCTTCGAAGGAAGCGGGGCATGCCCTTCAAGGCCATCGTCATGGTCTGGTTGACGCTCGCCCTGGTTGGATGTTTCGGCTCGCCGCCTGTCGTGCAGGCTGCAGGTGATCCGGGCAAGGGCGAGGCGTTGTATGAGAAGCACTGCATGGCATGCCATGGCGCGCAAGGCAAGGGAGATGGCCCGACGGGAAAGATGCTCAAGCCACCACCCGCAGATTTCACGAGCGATGCCAGCAAGAAGAAGCCCGAACGCGAACTACTGCTGACTATTCAGAACGGCAGGACTGGCACGGCTATGCCGGCCTGGAAGACCCAACTGTCCGAGGCTGAAATCACCGACGTGCTAAGCTATGTCGCGAGCTTCAGAAAATAACCCATCCCACTGACGCCATGCGTTCTCGCATCTACGCCTGGTTCGATAGCCGTCTCAATCTGAAACGGCTTGAAAAGACACTGCTGGACGAGCCGATCCCCGGCGGGGCCAGTTGGGTCTATGTGTTCGGCTCGGCCACGCTGTTCCTGTTTGTGCTACAAGCGATCACCGGCATGTTCCTCGCGATCTACTACGCGCCGACACCGGATCATGCCTATGACAGCGTGCAGTACATCGAAACCCAGGTGACCTTCGGCTGGTTTGTCCGCGGCCTGCACCATTGGGGCGCGTCGGGAATGGTCGTGGCGATCGGCCTGCACATGCTCCAGGTCTTTCTCTACGGAGCGTTCAAGCCGCCGCGCGAGGTGATGTGGATGGTCGGGGTGGTGCTGTTTCTGCTCGTGATGGGTTTCGCGTTCACCGGGTATCTCTTGCCCTGGGACCAGACGGCTTACTGGGCTACGCAAGTTGGAATCAATATGGCGGGCACGGTGCCTCTCGTTGGGGACTTGCTCGTGAGGGTCCTGCGCGGCGGGGAGACATTGGGAGCCCTGACGCTGTCGCGGTTCTTTGCCGTGCATGTCCTGTTCCTGCCCTCGCTCGTCATCGGCGGAATCATGCTGCATCTCTTCATCCTGCGGCGGGTCGGCCCGGCCGGTCCCTGGGATGAGGCGAAGGCGGAGGCGGGCAGTGAGACCTTCTACCCCCGGCAAGTTTATATGGATGCGGTGGTGATGCTGGGCGTATTTATCGTGGTTGCCGCGCTGGCCGCCCTGGTTCCCTTTCCGCTGACCGATAAGGCTGACCCGTCTGACACGAGTTTCGTGCCCGTGCCGGAGTGGTACTTTCTCTTCTACTATGAGTTCCTGAAGCACGTACATGGTCCGCTTGAACCCTTGGCCACGTGGGTCCTGCCCGGGGCCGCTGTGCTGGTCATGCTGTTCTGGCCCTTCATCGATCGCAGGAAATCCCGCAGTCCTACCTCCCGTCCCATCGCAATGGTGCTGGGAGTCATGTTCCTCGTGTTCGTGTTCTCGATGCTCGGCACCTCCCTCAAGAATCTGTACGCTGTGAAACGGATGGACCCAGCCATCGCGCACGGGAAGGCGCTCGTCAAACAGTTCGGGTGCGCTGGCTGTCACCGGATTCACGGCGAGGGCGGAGCCATCGGACCGGACCTCTCGTATGTCGGCGACAGACGCCCCCATCGCGAGTGGCACTTCAAGCATTTCCGCAATCCGCAGTCGGTGTCCCCCGGCTCCATCATGCCCAAGTTTCCTCTCACGGATCAGGAACTCCAGGATCTCACGAGCTACATGCTCAGCCTTCGGCGTGAGACCTAGGCTCCTCACGCACTCACCTGGAGTATTCTCTCGTGAATGGCGCAGGCTATCAGGTTGCCTCTGCGTCCGAAAGATGACGAGCCGCCGGGCAATAGAAACAAAACATCACCTAGTCACTACGTGTGGCAACGAAGGCGTCGCACGACATGCAAGGCGCATAGACGAAGCTTCAGGCGTGAGGACGCGGCGCGTATGGGTCGGCCCGAATCCCACATCCGCCCGCACTTCCCTGATCCTCGGTTGCACGCGCATTGTGGAAGGAAAAGACCGTTGGGAGCCAGAGCGCTCGGATCTAGCGACTGGACGCAGGGCACACGTGGTTGTGTCGGCGGCAAATTGTCCTTGACACCCTGGCACAGACATACCTAGTATCCAGACAATCCAACGCCCGGCCTACGAGGGAGGAAGCCACTCCACTGACGCGGGTCCCCGGCGGTCTTTGGACGCCCTCGTTGCTCGGGTGGAGCGGCGAGGGCGTTAATATTTTGTGGCTCGGGCTGCTGTCCGAGCACGGCGTAGGGGAGGCCGAGCATGCAACGGCGAGAGTTTCTTCGCGTCCTGATTCACGGGATCGCCGGCGGAGCGCTGCTGCGAGACAGCCTAACGGCCTGGGCGCAAGGCCGCTCATCTCCGAAGAGCGCCCCGGGGACTCAACCCACCGCCGAGATTTCCACCGTCAGTGCCCCTGGGGTCACGCCGGGAGCGGTTAAGATCGGCATGAGCGCCGCCTTTACGGGAACTGCCGGTGCGCTGGGCACGGAACTCTACCGAGGGGCGCAGGCCTACTACACCGAAATCAACGCCCGCGGCGGCATTTATGGGCGTACCATCGCGGTGGAGGCGTTGAATGACTGGTACGAGCCAGTCCCGTGCATCACCAACACCATCCAGCTCATTGAAAAACATGGCGTCTTCCTCCTCTCCAATTACGTGGGGACGCCGACGCTAACGCGGGCATTGCCGGTGATCAAGCAGTACGCGGACAAACATCTAATCCTGGTCGGCAACGTCAGCGGCGCCCAACCCCAGCGGGAAGCCCCTTACGGTGAGCATGTCTTCAATATCCGGGCCTCGTACCGTCAGGAGATGATGGCGTTGGTGGAGCGCTTCTGGCAGCTCGGTGCACGGAAGTTCGGCGTCTATTACCAGATCGACGCCTATGGCCGAAGCGGCACCGACGGCGTGGTCCGGGGCCTCGCACAGCGAGGAGCCAAGATTGCCGCCGAGGCGACCTATGCGCGGGGCGCCAAGTTCGAGGACGACATGAGCCTCGCCGTGAAGACGCTGCAGGAAGGAGGGGTCGAGGTGGTGCTCTGCACCGGGGCGTACCAGGGGTGCGGCGCCTTCGTCAAATCCGCCCGGGACCTTCGCTGGGACGTGCCGATCTCCAACCTCTCATTCGTCGGTGCGAAGCCCATGCTGCATCTCCTCGTGAAACACCGAAGCACCACTGGGCGTGATTATACGCGGGCACTCGTCAACTCGCATGTTGTGCCGAGCGACGACGACCTGAGCCTGCCCGCCGTCAGGGAGTATCGTGCCCTCATGGACAAACACAACCCCGCGCTCCCGGAATTCCTCCGAGACCCCGAATACACCCCCGAGAAGTACACCTTCATCGGCCTGGAGGGGTTCATCAACGCCAAGGTGATCGTCGAGGGGCTTCGCCGCGCAGGTCCCAACCCGACCAGGCTTGGATTCCGCCAGGCCCTCGAATCGCTGCGGAGCTTCGACCTCGGGATCGGCTCCCCCCTGACGTTCGGCGCGGAGCGACATCAGGGGCTGGACAACGTCTACTTCATCCATGTGGAGAAAGACCAGTGGGTGCCCATCGCAGACTGGAATGCCGTGCTGAGGGCCTGAAGGTACGCGGGGCTGGTGTTGTACTGGGTTGTTCGAAGACGGGGAGCGCAATGACGACGGGGCGGAGGACTGAGCGACGCGACAACGTGACAGGGCGTCCAGATGGAACTGCCGAAGCCCCGACGACGAGGCTCCGGTTCGGGCTGCTGGCAAAAATCATCCTCTTCCTGGCAGCGGTGCTCATCCCGCTTGCCGCGATCACGTGGACCATCTCGGTCCGAACCCTTCACCAGACCATGACGGAGGAGTTCACCAGCAAAGGGAGCGCCATCGCCAACAGCCTGGCCAGCTCGAACGTGGATCTGATCCTGACCCGCGACGCCTCCACGGTGCAGGCCCTGGTCGACCAGTTCGGCGCCATCAACGGGGTTGCCTACGTGATGGTTTACGACCGTGAGAAAACCCTGATTGCTCACACGTTCTTCCCGCGCGTTCCAAGCGGCATCATCGAGAAAAATCTGGTGGACGGTGCGGTTGCCCAACAGGTGCGAGAGATCCAGTACCCGGACCCAGTAACCGGCACCGAGAAGCAGATTCTCGACGTCGCGGTCCCCATGCTTGGCGGTCAGCTCGGCACCGTGCGCGTGGGGATGAACAAGGCAACCATCAGCGCCACCACCACCAGAGCCGGGCAGTTCCTCCTCCTGTCCTTCGCCGGTGTCGCGGTGGTGGCCGTCCTGGCCGCCGTCTTCTTCGCCCGCCGCCTCATCAAGCCGGTGGCTCGCCTCGCGAAGGTCGCCCGGCGCGTCGGTCGGGGGGACCTCTCAGAATTGGTCGAGGTGACGTCTCGTGACGAGATCGGCGTCATGGCTAAGACCTTCAACCAGGCCGTCGTCCGCCTCCGTTCGCTGGTCCAGACCGAGGCCGAGCGCGACGAGTTCGAGAACCTTTCCAAGCACATGGAGCAGCTCCACCGGCTCTCCACCGTGATGCAAGAACCGCTCTCGCTTACGGAGCAGTTCACGCGCGTGTTGGACGCCGCCCGACAGGTCGTCCGCCTCGACCGGCTCTACATCTGGACGCTCACCTCTGAGGCTGACGGTCTCGCGATCACCGCCCAGGCCGGGTTCACGGAGAGCGACTGGCGGGCGCTTGATGGCTTGACCATTCCCGTCCACGAGGCGGGTGCAATGGCTACCGTATGCTCGAAGGGCGTGTCCCTGCTCTTCACCGAGCAAAACCCGCTGCCTCCGGAATACCGCCTGCGCCCGCCCTATTCGGCCTTCGCCGGCCTGCGCGTCAAGAGCTTCCTGGTGATCCCGATGATCGCCCGCGGTCGCACCGTCGGCGTCCTCGCTGCCGACAACGCGACCAGCCGAGCGCCCATCCCGTCCCGCACGCTCGACCTACTGCAAACCTTCGCTTCGCAGGCCGCTGTGGCATTCGAGAATGCCCGCCTCTTCCAGGAGCTCCAGGAGAAGAGCCGAGAGCTCGAGGTCGCCAGCCGCCACAAGTCGGAGTTCCTCGCCAATATGTCGCACGAGCTTCGCACGCCGCTCAATGCGATCATGGGTTACAGCGAGATGCTCCAGGAGGAGGCCCATGACCTCGGCGCAGAAGGATTCGTGTCGGATCTCAAGAAGATCAACGCGGCAGGAAAGCACCTACTGGAGTTGATCAATGCCGTGCTCGATCTGTCGAAGATCGAGGCCGGTAAGATGGAGCTGTACCTTGAGACCTTCGCCGTGCAGGCGCTGATCCAGGACATCGCCGCCATGATCAAGCCGCTCGCACAGACGAAGTCAAACCGTCTCGAGGTCAAGTGCGACGCGAACACGGGTACCATGTACGCCGACCTGACCAAGGTCCGTCAGGCCCTCTTCAACCTGCTGAGCAATGCCTGCAAGTTCACCGACCACGGCACCGTCTCCTTGGCGGTGGCGCGCGAGACGGCGGAGGACGTCGACTGGATTACGTTCCGCGTGAGCGACACCGGCATCGGCCTGACGCCCGAGCAGATGACCAGGTTGTTTCAAGAGTTCTCCCAGGCCGGCGCCGAGACGGCGCGCAAGTATGGCGGGACGGGCCTGGGGCTCGCCCTCAGCCGGCGGCTGTGCAGGATGATGGGCGGCGACATCACCGTCGCGAGCGAGCCGGGCCGCGGGGCCACCTTCACAATCCAGCTGCCGGCCGAAGTCGCAAGGCTCCGGGAGGAGGATCGGACAGCCGCCCCGCTCCAGGCGGCGCCGGCAGGCGCAAGCACGGTCTTGGTCATCGACGACGAAGGGGCCACGCGTGACCTGATGCAGCGTTACCTCACCAAGGAAGGCTTTCGCGTGGTGACGGCAGCCGGGGGCGATGAGGGGCTCCGGCTCGCCCGGGAGCTGCGGCCTGCGGCGATCACGCTCGATGTCATGATGCCGGGGCTGGATGGCTGGGCGGTGCTCTCGGCGCTGAAGGCCGATCCCAACCTCGCGGACATCCCGGTCATCATGCTTACGATCCTGGACGACAAGAACCTAGGCTACGCCCTCGGTGCCACCGACTACCTCACCAAGCCGATCGATCGTGAGCGCCTCACGGCCGTCCTCAACCGTTACCGGCTCGACCGCCCGATCCTCGTCGTTGACGACGATCCGACGTTCCGCGAGCTGCTCCGGGGGCTCCTGGAGCGAGAAGGATACGCAGTGATCGAAGCGGAAAACGGTCACGTCGCGCTGGACCTCCTGCGGGAGGCGGTGCCGGGCCTGATCCTGCTCGACCTCATGATGCCGGAGATGAACGGGTTGGACTTTGTCAGCGCGGTCCGCATGCAGCAGGTCTGGCGTACGATTCCCATCGTCGTCGTCACCGCCAAGGACCTCTCACCCGAAGATCGCCAGCGGCTCCACGGCTACGTGGAGATCGTCCTCCAGAAGGGCGCCAACAGCCGCGACTCGCTGCTCGCCGAGGTGCGCGAAACGGTGGCAGCCTGCGTCGCCCGCCGGAGAGGTGCGAGCTAGATGCCGAAGATCCTGCTGGTCGAAGACAACGAGATGAACCGGGACATGCTGTCGCGGCGCCTCGTGAAGCGAGGCTACGAGGTCGTCATTGCCCTCGATGGGCAGGAAGGGGTGAGGTTGGCGCAGTCCGAGGCGCCCACACTCATCTTGATGGACATGAGCCTGCCCGTGCTGGACGGGTGGGAGGCCACACGCCAGCTCAAGTCCACGCCTGCGACCCGCGCCATCCCCATCATCGCCCTGACGGCCCATGCGATGTCCGAAGACCGGTTGAAAGCGAAGGAAGCCGGCGCCGACGACTTCGACACGAAGCCCGTGGACCTGGCCCAACTTCTAGAAAAGATCGAAGCGCTGCTAGCCAGGAGGGCCACACCGTGACCGAAGACCCAACGCCCCTTGCCCAACTCCGCCACGAGCTGCGCACGCCGCTGAACCACATCATCGGCTACAGCGAGATGCTGCTGGAGGAGGCCGTGGAGAGCTGGCGGATTGAGCTGGAGCCTGGGCTCCACCAGCTTCTCGAGGACGCCCGACAGCTCCTGGGCCTCATCAATAATCTACTGGCGCCCTCCAAGGGAGAAGTGGGAACTGTTGACCTGGCCTCGGTCCGCGGCGAGCTCACCCCGATCATGGGCCGGATCATCGCGCGAGGCGAGGCTATCAAGAAGCAGGTCGCGGAGCTTGGTGCCACGGAGCTTCTACCGGACCTGGAGCGGATCCTCGCCGCGGCGGATGCCCTGCGGTCACTGATCGGTCAGCAGGCCGCCGGAGCTCCCGCGCGGCCCGCGACAACAGCGGGAGAAGTGGCGCGTGACACCGCCGGTGCCCGTGGCGTCATCCTGGTGGTCGACGACAACGAGGGCAATCGCGAGATGCTGGCCCGCCGACTGACGCGCCGGGGATACCGGGTCGAGCTGGCGGCCGGCGGGCGTCAGGCCCTCGAGACGCTCGCGATGACACCAGCCGACCTCGTGCTCCTCGATGTGATGATGCCCGAGATGGACGGGTACGAGGTGCTCCGGCGTCTCAAGGCGGATCCGGCGCTTCGTGGCATTCCGGTGCTCATGATCTCGGCCCTCGACGAGTTCCAGAGCGTGGTCCGCTGCATCGAGCTGGGGGCGGAGGACTATCTGTCGAAGCCTTTTGACCCCGTCCTGCTCCGTGCGCGCGTCGACGCGTGTCTCGAGAAGAAGCGGCTCCACGACGAGCAGGCGCGGCACCGCCAGGAGCTTGCCGAGTTGAACAGGACGCTGGAGCAGCGCGTCCAGGCGCAGGTGGCCCAGATCGAACGGCTGGGGCGCCTCAAGCGCTTCTTTTCGCCGCACCTGGCTGAGCTGATCGTCGCCGGCGGTGCCGACGATCCCCTCAAAACCCATCGTCGCGAGGTGACCGTCATATTCCTCGACCTCCGAGGGTTCACGGGCTTTGCCGAGACGGCGGAACCGGAGGAGGTGATGGCCGTGCTCCGGGAGTACCACGCCGAGATGGGGAGGTTGATTCTCGAGCACGAAGGGACCCTCGAGCGCTTCACGGGCGATGGCATGATGGTCTTCTTCAACGATCCGATGCCGGTGCCGAACGCGGCCGAACGCGCGGTCCGGATGGCGGTGACCATGCGCGACCGCGTCAGGGAGCTGGGCGGCACCTGGCGCAAGCGCGGCTACGACCTGGCCTTCGGCATCGGTATCGCCCAGGGGTATGCGACCATCGGAGCCATCGGGTTCGAGGGGCGCTGGGACTATGGCGCCATCGGTACCGTGACCAACCTGGCCGCGCGTCTCTGCGGCGAGGCCCAGAGCGGCCAGATCCTCGTATCGTCACGGGTAGCCGACGCTGTCGAGGAGCTGGTCGAAATCGAAGAGGTGGGCCGACTTGTCCTGAAGGGGCTGCTCAAGCCGGTCCTGACGTTCAACGTGCTCCGCCTGAAGTAGCCAGGGCACGTCATCTCCCAGATCTCGCGGGTGTACACGGCTGGGTCCGCCTGCCTCTCGATCACGCCGAACTTCAGTGCGACGACGCTGGTACAGCTCCTGGAGCGGTATGCTGGAAAGCTCAGGCTCGTGTACCGAGACTTCCCGCTTGAAACTGTGCATCCGTCCATCAAGTGACGGTGCAACGGGACCTCGACGACGGGACCAAGCTGAGAATTACTGGCACCGCCCGCCTTCTTCATTAACGGACGATCATTCTCCGGGGCCCAGCTCCTCGAGGGGTTCGTGCGCACTATCGAGGAGGAACTCGCGTGCACGCCGGTCCATAGCAGGGATGGGGAGAACAAGGGATAAACCCATCCACTTCACCATTTCATGCTTAAACGGTCTCGTGGCTTTGAGCCTCCTTTTCCAAGATGGCTTGCGTCTCCTTTTCCAGGAGGCTGCGAATCGCATCATGACTTCGCGTGAGAGTGAGAAAATCCTGGCGCGCGAACTTCACGACATCCACCGGGGTCAGACACCGAACCGTGGCCGTGCGAGGGACCTCTTTCAGCAAGGCGATCTCTCCAAATGACGTGCCCGCGCCGCGGATGCCGAGGCTCTTGGGCGGTTCGCCCGGCTCTTCCCGAATAATTTCCACCTGGCCAGATTCGATGATGTAAAAATGATCGCCGATCTCGCCCTGCCGCACGATCACATCGCCCTTCCGGTAATGCGCCCGCGCGAGCTGTTCGGTTCGGCGGAGGTCGATCTTGGCGATGTCGCGCGGAAAGAGGAGATCGAGCGCCCAGTCGGTCGCCACCCGCACTTTACACCGCAGCCCCGGGACCTTGGCGAGATAGACGGCTCGCCACAGGAGCCATGCCAGGAATCCTGCAATGTGCACTCCCATGACACGTCCCACAGCCGTCTGACGGCCGACAACGGCCAGTTGGCCCAGTCCTCCGAAGCGAAACGGGCGAAGCGCCTCGCCTCTGATGGCGGCCAGGACGTTCCTGGCGCAGTGGGCGCCCTGCCGCATGGCGTATTGAGCGGTCTGCGGACAGACCCCGCCCCCTTCCAGGTCTGGGATGAGGGCCGCATCCCCCAGCGCCCAAAGGTTGACTGTACCCGGAATCCGTAGATACTCATCGGTCCTTATTCGACCGCCCTCCTGGGGCAATTCCATTTTTGTGGCTAGCGGGTGCGGGCTGCTCCCAACGGTGCAGACCATGGTGCCGGCAGGAATCGTCTCACCGGTCGAGAGCGTGACCCCCTCGTCGCTGACCTCCTTCACCCTGACACGGAGTTGTACCTGAACGCCTCGGGCCTCGAGTTTTGCCTGCGCAAAGGCGCTGAGACCTGCGTCCAATTCCTGAAGAATCCGGTCACCGGAATGGATCAGGATGGCCCGGTAGCCCGTCCGCGCCGCCCTGGGATAGTACGGCAGCACGGTCTTCATCATGTCATTGAGCTCAGCGATGGTTTCGACCCCGCTGAATCCCCCGCCGATCGTGACGATGGTCAGACCTTTTTTCCTCAGCGCTTCGTCCGCTTCCTGGTCCGCCTCTTCGAGACAGTGCAGGATTTGGTTTCGCAAATGAAATGCGTCGCCGAGCGTCTTCAGGGGGTAGGCATGTTCCGGCATGCCCGGCACTCGGGAAAAGTCGGTCTTGAGTCCTATCGACCAGACCAAGTGGTCAAAGGGAAGCGTGCGAAGACGTTTTTCGTCCGCACTCATCACGGTGACAGCCCGGGTATCCCGGTCCACATGGGCCACGGTTCCGCAGTGGAACTGCACGCGCGGGCAGAGTTGGCGGATGGGGTTGAGGATGTGCACAGGCTCGATGCCGCACGACACCACCGCCGGGAGCAGCGGTTGGAAGACGAAATAGTTTTCCTCGTTCACCAGATGGACCGCAATCGACTGATCGCCTCTGGTGAGACGCTGCAATTCCTTCGCCGTGGCCACGCCCGCGAAGCCGCCGCCCAGGATGACAATTCTGACTGTTTGTGGTCCACCCATCGGATGCGCAGGCCCGGTGTGAAGGCGCGAGCAGGTCCTTGAGCCTACCGGATGATTCCCGACACAGCTTGCCCGAAAGCCGAGACAAACAATACCCTAAATGAGACTCGATGAAAAGACCGATTCTGCTCGCGGAGGGCCCGATCTCATTAGGGAGTTGATTCAGCGCTGCCGATTGGCACAGAATGGACGTATTTGTTCGATGAAAGGAGCGCGCAGTGACTGAGAAACAGGTGAACGCCCGCGGACGGAACGAGGAGCTCGACCTCGCCCAGACGCGGCATCACCTGGAGACGGTGTGTCGGGTCAGCCAGGCGCTGTTTCGTTCCACCGAGGTGGATGAGATCGTCGAGGTCGCGCTCCGCAGCGCCCTGGAAGAAGTGAACGCGGAGGCTGGCTCGATCCTGCTCGCAGAACCTGAGTCAAAACAGCTTGTTTTCCAGGTCTCGATCGGTGAGAAGCCGGTCCCGCGAGGAACTGCAATCCCCTGGGATCAGGGAATCGCCGGGAGAGTCTTCCAAGCCGGCGAGCCGGTGACCACGAGCGACGTCAAGCAGAGCGGCAGTCATTACGGTGCTATCGACCAGTCAACCGGCTTCACGACCCGCGACATGATTACCCTGCCTTTACGCCGCTGGAGAGGCGAGCCGATCGGCGTGCTGAACGTGCTCAACAAGCGCAATGGCGTGCTGAATGAGAATGATCTCACACTGTTGACCGTTATTTCCGCGTTCGCTGCGCTCGCGATCCAGCAGGCTCAACATTTCGAGGATGCGAAGAAGGCCGAAGTGGTGAACCTACTCGGCGATATCGGCCATGACCTCAAGAACCTGCTCCAGCCGGTGGTGTCCGGGACATGGCTGCTTAAGGAGGAGATCGACGACGTGTTTGACCACCTCCCTGCATTGGATCTCGAGAAGGCCCAGTCGAGCAGGGGAATCTGTGACGAAGTGATCGGCATGATCCGGCGGACCGGTGAGCGCATCCATGACCGGGTCAAGGAGATTGCGGACTGCGTCAAGGGTCTGAGCGCTCCCCCGCAATTCAAGCCTTGCGCCGTGGCAAGTGTGGTGGAAGACGCCTTGCAGACTCTGCGTGTGCTCGCCGCCGAGAGAGACATTTCACTTCACTGCAAAAATCTCGATACCCTGCCGACGATACTGGCTGACGAACGTCGTCTGTACAACGCCTTCTATAACCTGGTGAATAACGCGATCCCAGAAGTTCCCAAAGGAGGATCCATCACTATTTCAGGCCGGGCGGACCCTTCGATTGGGATCATTCACGTCTCGGTCGCCGACACCGGCCGGGGCATGCCGCCAGAGGTTCGCCAGAGACTCTTCACCCGTCACGCGGTGAGCACGAAGACGACCGGCACCGGCCTCGGCACGAAGATTGTGAAAGATGTGGTCGATGCTCATAGAGGCCAGATCACCGTGGAAAGCGAGCTCGGCGTCGGTACCACCTTTCACGTCAGCCTTCCTCTTAACCCTACCCGTATCGAGGCAGGAAGGTCCTAGATCATAAAGGGAGTCTCAACTCAGACAGCGTCAGTTGGGGGCCTGGTTCCCAGCACACATCTGGTTTTCCTTGGTATGTCAATTGGTTTTGGCAGCCATCCGTCGAAAGAGGTAATGTCAAGACTTCTGTGCAAATTCTCGAAGCGGTGCCTCCTGCCACGACTCATTGAGATGATGAATCACCGCATAGATGATCCGATCCAGACTGCGACTATTCGTAAAGACCCCGATGGGGCGCGTGCGTCGGCGGACCTCCCGGAAGGCCCGCTCAATGGCGTTGGTCGTCCGGAGCCGGGGCCGGTGCGCCGGGGGACAGGCATAGAAGCTCAGGAGATCATCCAGGTCCCGCTCCACACAGGCGACGGCCTGGGGGTACCGGGCCCGATACTGCTGGGCGAAGGCCCAGCAGGCGGCGATGGCCTCCCGGCGGCTCTCCGCATGCGAGAGGCGCCCCAGGGCCCGCTTGACCCCGGCCCAGTCGGCTTTGGGGACCTTGTCCAGCACATTGCGGGCCTTGTGCGCCCAGCAGCGCTGTCGAGGGATCCGTGGGTAGACCAGATCCAGCGCCGCATGCAAGCCGGGGCCACCGTCGGTGATGATCAACGCCGGGTCTTGGCCCTGCACCCCTCGCCGGGCGAGGTCCGTGAGGAACGCCTCCCAGGCCGCTGCCGACTCCGAGGGCGCCAACAGGAAATCAATGAACTCGCGGACGCCGCGGGCGGTCATCCCGTAGGCGCACAGCAACACCCGCTTGCGCACGGCGAGGGCCCCGCGATGTTTCAGCACGACCCGGTCCAGCCGCAGAGAGCGGTACCGGTCGCCCAGGGGCCGGCGATGGAACGCGGCCACGGCCGCATCCAACTGGGTCACAATCCGGCTGACCGTCTGCGCCGACAGCGCCGCGCCCAGGAAGGCCCCCATCGCATTGGCCACCTTCCGGGTGCTCATGCCCAAGACAAAGCAGGCCAGGATCAACTGATCGACCACCCGGGGCCGCCGCGCATAGGCCGCCAGCGTCTGGAAGGCCACGCCGCCGCCCCGACAGCGGGGTACACGCAGGAGCAGCTCGCCCACTTGCGTGAGCAGCCGCCGGAGGTACGACCCGCAGCGGTAATCCTGCCGCGTCGGCACACGCTCGTCGCGCTGGGCGGCGATCGCCGCGGTCACCTCGCCCTCCAAGGCGGTCTCCAAGACGTCCTTCAAGGCCGCCCGGGCGGCCGGCCGCAGGTCCCCTTCCGCGTCAAAGGCCTTGACCTCGCGAAAGGCCCGGCGTACATTGCGAACCGTTGCGTTGAGCAACATGGGGTGCCCTCCTCTCGGTTGACCGTTGCTGATCCCAACGTCAGCCAAGGAAGCACCCCTTCTTTTTGGCGTCAAGACCATTTTGCACAGAGAAGGTTACATCACCTCGAAAGAAGCGTTGTTGACTTTCGTGAGCTTTTCCAGTAGGCTTCGTCACTCAATCAACCGAAACCTGCCATTGGCGTTCTGACAGATCCTGTGAAAGGTTGTCACTATTAAGGAGGGCACCATGGGACTTGGAAGAGTGTTGGTAGTGGATGACGAGGCCGATCTGCGGAAGTCCGCGCGGTTGATCTTGACGAAAGCGGGCTATGACGTGATCGAGGCAGAAGACGGAGAGAAGGCGATTCAAGCGGTTCGGTCCGGTGATAATCCCCTCATGTTGGACGCCATTATTATGGACCTCGTGATGCCCAAGGTGAATGGGGTAGAGGCCATTGCCTACATCCGTTCTCAATTCCGTGGGGTCCCAATTCTTGTACTCACGGGTCATCCAAGCATAGAGAACGCCACTCATTTGCATAAACAGGGGGTGGTGGACTATCTGGTGAAACCAATCGTACCGGACAAGCTTGTTGCGGCGGTCGAAAAGGCAGTGAAAGAGCACGAACTCTTCAAGGACCAATTCACCACGTGAGCCTGCCGAGGTTCCTGCTCTAAAGGCCGGGAGCCCGTCGTCGTCGCGACGTTCACCGATCCTCTGGGAAGAGGGAGGTGGGTGCCCGGTGGTGGTGATGTCTCTACGGCCTTTGGGCGTCTTCTTTGTTGCTCCTCGGTGATGTCTACGGCCTGGAACCGACCTCTTCTCAAATGCAGAGTCTAGTCCCGCGTTAGCGTCTTAGGGTGTGACTTCATGAGTCCTCTCGAGGACCGCACTCCCCATGCAGCTGATCAAAACCGAGCGGAGGCAGAACGCAGCAGGTTTTTTGCGCTCTCACGCGATCTGCTCTGCATCGCCGGATTTGACGGCTACTTCAAGCATGTGAACTCCATGTGGCAACAGACGCTTGGGCACACGACCGAAGAACTCCTCTCACAACCTTATTTGGCTTTCGTGCATCCCGACGATCAAGAACCGACCCTGGCCGAAGCGCGGAAACTGCCAACCGGTCATGCCGTTCAGGCTTTTGAAAATCGCTACCGTTGCAAGGATGGTTCGTATAGGTGGCTTGTGTGGAACGCGATTCCGTTGACTGATCAGCAGTTGATCTATGCCACAGCCCACGACATTACCGAACAGAAGCGGACGGAGAGACGCCGAGCCGCGGAGTACGCGGTTGCTCGGGCCTTAGCGGATTCTGTGACATTGGTTGAAGCGACACCGAAACTCCTGCGAGCCGTGCGCGAGAGTGTAGATTGGCAATTGGGTGTGTTCTGGAGAGTCGACAAGCAAGCCAACCTGCTCCGCTGCGTCGATATCTCGCCTGCCCCGATGGTCAATGCCAAGGGGTTTGCGGTCCTGCCAGGGGTGACGACCTTCCCCCCTGGCATCGGACTGCCCGGACGTGTCTGGGAAACCGGGAAGCCTGCGTGGAGTTCTGACATCATGGCGGACACAAACTTCCCATGGGTTCCGTTTGCTGCGTCCAGCGGCCTCCGCGGCGCATTTGCCTTTCCGCTCCTCCTCGGAGACGAAGTGACGGGGGTGATCGAGTTTTTCAGCCAAGAGGTCCGACCTCCCGATGAGGATTTGCTCAAGATGATGCATGCCTTGGGCAGCCAGATCGGTCAGTTTATCGCACGTAAGCATGTGGAGGAAGCACAAGAGAAGCTCATCCTTGAGCTGCAGGAGGCTTTGGCTAGCGTGAAAACGTTGAGCGGATTGCTACCCATTTGCGCAACCTGCAAAAACGTGCGTGATGACAAGGGTTACTGGAGACGAATTGAGGACTATATCAGTGCCCGTTCGAAGACTGAGTTCTCTCATGGAATCTGTACCGACTGCGCGAGGAAACTGCACCCTGATTGGGACGAGTCCTGATCAGCGAACGAGCTCACTATGGTCCTAGCAGCGTGGTGAGCAAAGCCATATCAGCAGCGGTTTGACCCTCGGGCGTGACGGGTTCATCATGCCGCCATGGCGGCCCTTCCGGTATTGAGGAGGACTGATATGATCGAATGTGTGATCACTCAGACCAAGGACATCGAACAGGTCGAGTATGGATGGGGAGCGGTCAAGTGGGTGGCCAACAGCGAGATCGTGCCCGGTTGCGAGCAAAGCTTCGGGCTCGTGCATATCCTCCCCGGTAAGATCAATCCCGCGCACTGCCATACCGCCGCCGAGGAAATCGTGTTCATGCTCCGTGGCGAGTGTGACGTGCGCGTGGGAGACCGGCAGATCAAGATCGGGCCGGGTGAGACCCTGGTCATCCCGCAGGGCGTCATGCACGAGATTGGGAACAGCGGCTGGGAACCGGCCATCTATGTGTGCTCGTTCTCGGCAAGCATACGCGGCACCATCTTCGACGATCCCAGCACACCCGGGGCTCGCCCGCTGTCTGGCGGCAGCACACAGCCGTGGTGAGCGACCGCCGTCCGTCGCCATGAGGTCCAGCTATGATCTCGTCGTGATCGGGGCCGGCCCGGCCGGCGAAAAGGGTGCCGCCCGCGCCGCCTATTTCGGCAAGCGCGTGGGCATCGTGGATCTCAACCTTCGCCCGGGGGGCATCGCCGTCACGACCGCCGGGATTCCGACCAAGACGCTGCGCGAGGGGGCCATCTATCTGAGCGGGCTTGGGCAGAGCGCGATCCACCTGCCCCAGCCGACAGCGCGAGACCCCTGGCGCCTGCTCATGGCCCGCAAGCACGAGGTGTCGGAGTTCATGACCAAGGCCGTCGAGCGTAATCTTGCGCGCCACGGCATCGATCGGATCGAGGGCCGGGCGCGACTCCTTCCCGAGCGGCGGGTGGAGGTGACCACCCCCGGGGGAGAGCGGGTGTCCCTCAAGGCCCAGGCGATTCTCCTCGCGGTCGGGTCGCGCCCGCGCCACCCGCCATTCGTACCGCGGGATGACCCGAACGTGCACGACTCCGACGACATCCTCAACATCGAGCGGGCGCCGGAATCGTTGATCGTCCTCGGCGGCGGAGCCGCGGGCTGCGAGTACGCGTCGATCTTCGCGGCTCTCGGCACACGTGTGATCGTCATCGACGACGGGCCACACCTGCTCCCCGCCCTGGACGTCGAGATGGCCCGCGCCTTCGCCGAGGCCTTCAATGCCATGGGGATCCGGGTTCTGGCGGGTGCGCAGGTGGTTGCCCTGGAACGGAAAGGAGGCGTTCTCGAGGCACGACTTGCCGATGGCCGCTCGTTCGCGGGCGAGAAGGTGCTCGTCGCTGTCGGCCGCCGCCCATGCACGGACGATCTCGGGCTGGCCGCCGCCGGGGTCGAAACCGATGCCGCCGGCTGGGTGCGCGTCGACGAGAGGTTCGAAACCACCGCCCCCGGCGTGTTCGCCGCCGGCGACATGATCGGTCCTCCTGCACTGGCCTCCGTCGCCATGGAACAGGCGCGGGTGGCCGTGTCCCACGCCTTCCGGTTCGAATCGTCGAGCAAGGAAACCGATCGCCTTTGGCCCACGTACGTCTTCTCGATCCCGGAGGTGGCCTGGCTCGGGCTCACGGAGGAGGCGGCTCGAGCCGCCGGCATTGACTACGAGACCGGTCGATCCTCCTTCGGCTCGAACGCGAAGGCGCGCATCTCGGGCTTCGCGGACGGCCTGATCAAGCTGGTCTTCCGCGTGCCGGACAGGGTGGTGCTGGGCGTGCACATCGTGGGCGAGCTCGCCAGCGAACTCGTCCATATCGGGCAGTTCGTCATGCACGAGGGCGGCACCGTCGATCGGTTCATTGAGGCCACGTTCGCTGTCCCGACACGGAGCGAGGCCTACAAGTACGCGGCGTACGACGGGCTGGCGCGCCTCGATCGGCGACGGCGCGCCGCGGCAACGACGTCCGCCTGAGGCCGCTCGGGAAGGCCGGGACCCCATCGAGTTGAGATATCCCTCGCTCCGGACACCGAGGCCAGTTTCCCCACCTTTGACCAGCCTCGGCCGCGGTGCGTAGAGTACCTCAATGACGGTTCGGACCAAGATTCTCGCCATCTCCGGTGTCCTGCTGCTGCTCTTCGCCGCCGTCCTCGTCGGCTCCGTGATCATGCAGAAGCGGAGCAGCGCCAGGAGGGCCACCATCATCGATATCTACCTTCCCCTGGCCGGCGCCATCGCCGATCTGGACGTCGCCACCTATGAGTACGAGCTGGTCATCCAGCGGCTCCTGCGCCGGCCGGAACCGGCGCCGGTGACAATCGAACGGTCCCGCCGGACGCTCGACCAGGCGAAGCGCCGCATCCATGAGGACTTCTCGCGCTCGACCGAGACCGTCGAGCGCGCCATCGCTGATCCGCGAACCGAGGACGACGACCGGCTGGTGCTGGCCCGGGCGCAGCGCTCGCTTTTCTACTTCAACCGTCTCGAAGCGCCATTCTTCGCCCTCGGGGAAGAGGTCATGGCCGCATACGCCGCCGGCCGTCTCGCCGAGGCCAGAACCCTGTCCCTGCGGTTCCAGCAGTTCGAGGAGGCGTTCGGGGCGGACTTGGCCGAGGTGCGGAAGGAGTTAGTCGCGCTGGCCAAGGCCTCGACCGAGCACCTCCACGAACAGCAAGCGCGCTTCCTGCGCATGAACGTCGTCCTGTTCGTGATCGCGGTCATCCTCGGCCTCGGCCTGAGCGCGGCCGGCGCCAAGCGCCTTGTTCAGGCGCTCTGGCGGATCGTCGAAGGAGCCAAGGCCATCGAGGCGGGAAACCTGCAGGTGACCGTTCCGGTCACCACCAGGGACGAGATCGGCCAGCTCGCCCAGGCCTTCAACCGCATGGCCGAGGAGCTGCGAACGAAGGAGCGGATCAAAAACACCTTCGGCAAGTACGTGGACCCTCGCGTCGTGGCTCAGCTCATTGATACCTCGAAGGACGACATGGATCAAGCGGAGCGGTGCATCGCCACCGTGCTCTTCTCAGACCTCGAAGGGTTCACGAAGATGAGCGAGCAGCTTACTGCGACCACTATGGTCAAGTTGCTCAACCGCTACTTTACCGTCTTCGCAGACCAAATCCGCACTCACAATGGGATCCTCGAGAAGTACATCGGCGATGCCGCCGTGGCCTTCTGGTCTCCACCGTTCTCGACCGGAGACGACCATGCCGCCTCCGCATGTCTCGCCGCCCTGGCCCATCGCGATGCGGTGGCCGCCCTCCGCTCTGAGCTTTCTCAGATTCTCGGGCTCCGGCGGAATATTCCTGAGCTGACGGTGCGCATCGGGATCGCGACGGGCGAAGCCGTGGTCGGCACCGTCGGGGCCCCGACCGCCAAGTCGTTCGCGTGCATTGGGGACGTCACGAATCTTGCCTCGCGCCTAGAGGGCGTGAACAAGATTTACGGCACCAAGGTGATCCTGGTCGAGGAGACCCATCACCTCGCGCAGGCGGTGATCGAAACGCGCGAGCTCGACACGATCGTCGTCGTCGGAAAGACCGAACCGGTGCGGATCTTCGAGCTGCTCGGCCGCGTCGACGGGGTGGATGCGAGCACGCTCGAGGTTACTAAACTGTACCTCGAAGGGCTCGCAAGCTATCGCAAGCAGGATTGGGAAGGCGCCGAGCGCCGGTTCACTGAGTGTCTGAAGCTCCGTTCTGACGATGGCCCGGCGAGGCTGCTGCGCGATCGGAGCGCGGCGTTCCGCGCTGCGCCGCCTCCGCCCGACTGGGACGGCGCGTGGCGCCTCACGGAAAAGTGACGCCGAGAGATCCAGATGCCAGGCGGCCCCAACGGCGCCGTAACTTTTCGACAGAGCCTTCAGAAGCAGCCTGACACCGGCTACGCGGTGCCCGGGCCCCGCGTATACTCTCCCCAGGCCGTCCTCCCCTTCAGCGATCTGAAGTCGACGCCGAACACATTCACCAGTGCAGTGGGGATCGGGAACATCGTCAGGGGCCACGACAACCTGGGCTTTTTCTATGAGTTCCCGCTGAATCATGACTCGGGAATGTTTCATGTACAGGCCCGATTCACCCTCAACCGGCTGTATCAGTCCCAAGGAAATGCCATTGCCTCCGTGCGGCGCATTGGTGTATGCTCCGCCTCGCTACTGGACCGTGCCACTAGGCGTGAGCGATGATGGTCGCTCAAGCACCAAAAGACACAGTTTCGCCCGGTTTCTAGATCCCAGCGGGCTCGCGCTGGCGCGTTTTCCAATAGATCACACAGACCGCGGCGCGCCTGATCGGTTTCAGCCTCGCCATTCCGCTCGTCTGGTATCTGATCTCGCCGGCTTCGAGGCGCCGAGAGAAGCCATGGGTGGCGCTTGGAGAGGTGGATGACCTGCCAGCCGGCGAGCCCAAACAGCTGGAATATGTCGCCGCCATTCGAGATGACTGTCTGGCATGGTTCTCTTGTGAATGGTACCGGCCATCGGGTCACTCCACTCTCCGAAAGACGACCAGACTCCAGGTAGATCGACTGCAACGAAAGGGATGAATCGTATGCAACTCGGCATGATCGGACTCGGCAGGATGGGCGCGAACATGGTGCGCCGGTTGATGCGCGGCGGACATCAGTGCGTCGTCTACGACCGGAACCGCGAGGCGGTAGACGGGTTGGTGAAGGAGGGCGCGGTCGGGGCGGCGTCGATCGCCGAATTCGTCTCCAAATTAACCCCGCCGCGAGCCGCGTGGCTGATGGTGCCGGCAGCCGTCGTGGACAGTACGTTGACGGACCTGGCCTCGCGGATGCAGAAGGATGACACGATCATCGACGGCGGCAACTCGTACTACATCGACGACCTCCGGCGCGCCAAGGAACTCCTGACGAAAGGTATCCATTATGTGGACGTCGGGACGAGTGGTGGTGTCTGGGGATTGGAACGAGGCTACTGTCTCATGATCGGAGGAGAGACCCAGGCGGTGAAGAGGCTTGACCCCATTTTCAAGACGCTCGCGCCGGGACGCGGTTCAATCCCGAGGACGCCCGGACGGGAGAAGGCCGGAGGCACCGCCGAAGAGGGATACCTGCATTGCGGGCCGAACGGCGCGGGACATTTTGTGAAAATGGTCCACAACGGGATCGAATACGGCCTCATGGCCGCCTACGCGGAGGGCTTGAACATCCTGAAGCACGCGAATGTGGGCAAGCGTGGCCGCACCATCGATGCGGAGACCACGCCGCTTCGTGATCCTGCCCACTATCAATACGACTTCAACCTTGCCGACGTGACCGAGGTGTGGCGCCGGGGGAGCGTCATCGCCTCGTGGTTGCTCGATCTGAGCGCCATCGCCTTGCTCAAGCAGCCGGACCTGGCGAAGTTTTCAGGCCGAGTGTCCGACTCCGGCGAAGGCCGGTGGACCATCACGGCCGCGATCGACGAAGGTGCTCCGGCCCCCGTCCTGAGCGCGGCGCTGTACCAGCGGTTCACGTCACGAGGCGAGGACGATTTCGCCACGAAAGTCCTCTCCGCCATGCGCTTCGAGTTCGGCGGTCACGTCGAACGGGCAACGGGGGGATAGTAAGAAGGCGGTAAGGGGTAAAGGGGTAGGGGGTAAGGGGGAGGGAGGAGGCAGGACTGAGGACTGAGGACTGAGGACTGAGGAGTCAGGAGGCTTACGCGTGGTGGGCGGTCATCAAACGAGCAATGCAGGTCAGTCCAAGCTCTCTGCAGACCCCGTTCCGTCCGATGCCCTGGTATTCTTCGGCGCAACGGGCGATCTCGCGTACAAGAAAATTTTCCCCGCCCTGCAGAACATGGTCCGACGCGAGGCCCTGACGGTCCCCGTTGTCGGTGTTGCCAAATCCGGATGGACGGTGGAGCAATTGCGGGCGCGTGCCCGTGAGAGCCTCAGCCAGCATGGAGGAGGTGTGGATGAGGCCGCCTTCGTGAAACTCGTGGAGCGGCTCCAGTACATAGACGGCGAGTATCAGGACCCAGCCACCTACCAGCAGTTGCGGAAAACGCTCGGCGACGCGAAAAGGCCGACGCACTACCTGGCCATTCCACCCAGTCTGTTCAGCACGGTGATCGAGGGACTCGGCCGGTCCGGGTGTGCAGAACACGCCCGCGTCATCATCGAAAAGCCATTCGGGCGCGATCTGGCCTCGGCCCAATCCTTGAACGCCACCCTCGGCTCGGTGTTTCCCGAACACAACATCTTCCGCATCGACCATTACCTGGGGAAAGAGGCGGTTGAGAACCTGCTGTTCTTCCGTTTTGCCAACACCTTCCTCGAGCCGATCTGGAACCGCAACTATGTCCACAGCGTGCAGATCACCATGGCCGAGAAATTCGGCGTCGCCGGGCGTGGACAATTTTATGATGAGACCGGCGCGATCCGCGACGTGGTGCAGAACCATTTGCTACAGGTGCTGGCTTTCCTGACCATGGAGCCCTTGACACTGACGTACCGTGAATCGCTTCGTGATGAGGTGGTGAAGATCCTCCGGATGATCCCCCCGCTCCAACCCGCCGATCTGGTACGCGGGCAGTTCCGCGGCTATCTCAAGGAGCCGGGAGTCTCCCCGAACTCCCTTGTCGAGACCTTCGCCGCGGTGCGCCTGCGCATCGAGGCCTGGCGCTGGGCGGGAGTGCCCATCGTGATCCGCGCCGGGAAGAGTCTTGCGATGACGGCGACTGAGGTGCTGGTCAAGCTCAAGCAAGCCCCGATCAGCCGGCTCGGTCCGGCACAGGGTAACTATTTGCGGTTCCGACTGGGCCCCGAGTTGTCGATCAGTCTTGGCGCACGGGTGAAGCGCCCAGGTCCGCAGATGGTCTCCATGGCCACTGAGCTGATGGCGGTCAAGCAGGATCGCGGCGACGACATCGATCCCTATGAGCGACTGCTCACCGATGCGATGCACGGAGAGTCCCTGCTGTTCGTCCGCTCGGATGCTGTGGAAGCTGCCTGGGCCATCGTCCAGCCCATTCTGGGCCATGCCACCCCGCTGTTCGACTACGAACCGGGGACGTGGGGGCCGAGCGAAGCCGATGGACTGGCCACGGAGATTGGGGGCTGGCACAATCCGTAGGGTCATGATGGTCGCGAATGCGCTTGCTTCAAGTGGTGAGGCGGAACGGAGAATGAAGGAAGACAACAAGGGGCCGTCAAGGACCAAAACCCGCGGATGGCCCGGATCCCGGGTGAGCAGGATCTGCGCATGCGCGGTTGTCCTCGGCGGGTGCGCGGAAGCCTATGTCGTGCCGACGCGGACCAGCAGTGACCAGCTTCCAAGGCCTGACCGGCTGCTCGTCTATGACTTTGCCGTGACTCATGAGGATGTCATGCTCGACCGTGGCGTCGGGCCGGAGATCGCTCGCGATCTTGGAAAAGCGGACCAGACTGAAGAGGAAGTGAAAGTCGGGCGCGCGGTCGCCTCGACGCTCGCGGAGAATCTGGTGAAAGAGCTACGCGCCGCCGGCATCGCGGCGTCTCGCGCGAGCGATGCGCCCCAGCCCTCGCGCACCACCCTGTCGATCAAGGGCCAGTTCGTGAGAATCGACCAAGGGAACCGGACCGTGCGCTTGCTGGTGGGATTCGGGTTCGGGGGTCCGTTGTTGCAGACCGTGATTCAGCTCTACCAGGGCGCCGGGTCAGGCCAGCGGCTGATCAGTGAGGCGGAGACCGCGACCGAGGCCGGCATGAAGCCCGGCCTGGGCTTGATGATCCCGTTCGGTCTTGTGGCCGGCATGGTGGATAAAGCCGCAGCCGTCGGCGGCAGCACGACCGCCACGAGCGAGAGGTTTTTCGCCACGGTCGAAGGCGACGCCAAACGCACGGCGAAGGAAGCGGCGAGGCACGTGGCCGACTACTACTGGCGTCACGGATGGATGGCGCCGTAGGTGAAAAAGGGCAATGTGAAATGGGAAGAAGGTAGTGGAGTCCTAGACAGCTCGCCTTATTCTAATTGTAAGCTGACTCAAACCGGTGGCTGAATGGCTTGAAACGACCGGACAATCCGGGTATCCTGTCGCCATGGTAAGACAAGTTCAGGCGCTTTCTCCTGATGAGCTGCGTAGTCGACTGCGTCCGTTTTGCGAAAAACACCACATCCGTCGGCTGGAGGTTTTTGGCTCGGCAGCGCGCGGCGAACTGGGTCCGAACAGTGATGTGGACCTGCTGGTGACGCTGGACGAACCGGCCTCCGTCTCCACAGGTGAGTTGCTCGAAATGGCGGGAGAGGTCGAGGAATTGATCGGAAGACCCGTGGATTTCGTCCTGCGTCAAGCCTTGGAGAAATCACCGAACCGATTCGCCCGCGAGCACATTCTCTCCACGGCTATCCGTGTCCATGGAAGCTGATCAGCTCGGCCGGCTCCAGGACATTCTGCAGGCGGCTCGGCTCATCGGCTCGTACGTCCAGGGCAGCACGGAAGCAAGCTTCCTCGTAGACACCGAGAAGCAGGATGCCATTATCCGCCGGATGGAAATCATTGGTGAAGCCACGGCCCATCTGACCGAGAAGACCCGACAAGCAGTCCCGGAACTTCCCTTTCGCAAAATGCGCGGCATACGCAACATCGTGGCTCACGACTATGCCAACGTGGATCTAAAGATCGTGTGGGAGGTCGCAACTGTACATGTGGCCCGAATCCGCGAGGCGCTGGAGAAGTTCTTTGCCCGCAAAGAATGATCGTTAACCCTGCCACGGGCTGAGCCAAGAGGCACATCGGTTGAGTTCTTTTCACTTATCCTTTGCGGGAGCACAACCGCCACGAGCGAGAGGTTTTTCGCCACGGTCGAAGGCGACGCCAAACGCACGGCGAAGGAAGCGGCGAGGCACGTGGCCGACTACTACTGGCGTCACGGATGGATGGCGCCGTAGGTGGGAGGAGCACGGTGTGTCCGACCCCGCCTCCGGGTAGCGGGACGCACGCTCCATTTGCGATGCCCGTCACCCGGCGTTGGTCGGTGCCCCTGGGGACCCCTTGGGCGGATAGTCCAACGACTGCCGCAGTTCCGCGATCTTCTCAGGCGGAAAGTTCGGGAGATACAAAGCCTGCCGCGCTCGGGCGCGGCGGGCCGCGGTCGGGGAGTTGGTGCAGCTGGATGGCTCGCACCATGATTGGTTCGAGGGGCGTGGCCCGCGCTGGACAGCTTGGCCCGCTACGTGCGGCGCTATGGGGTCCCGCTGGCGCTCTATGCGGATCGGCACACGACCTACAAGTCGCCCGCCGAGCCGACGGTGGCGGAGCAACTAGCCGGGCAGGGACCCCAGAGTCAGTTTGAGCGGTGCCTGGTGGAGCTGGGCAGTGCGCTGATTCACGCCCAGTCGCCGCAGGCCAAGGGCCGCATTGAGCGCCTGTTTCACACCCTGCAGGATCGGCTGGTCAAGGAGTTGCGCCTGGCGGGGATTGCCACCCTGGCGGAGGCGAATCGCTTCTTGGCGGCCTATCTGCCGCAGCACAACCGGCGGTTTGCGGTCCGGTCGGTCCACGAGGCCGATGTGCATCGGCCCCTGGCCGCGGGCACCGACTGGCGCGCCGTGCTGGCGGTGAAGACCCGCCGCGTGCTGCGGCGCGACTGGACGGTGGCCCACGGAGGGCAGCTCTATCAGATCCAGGACCGACTGCACGCGACCCAGGTGCTGGTCGAAGAACGCCTGGATGGCACCCTGCGGATCACGCATCGGGGCCGGCCGCTGACGTATCGGGCCATTGCGGCCCGCCCGAGGAAGGCGGTCGAGCCCGAGCCGCGGCGGCGGCCCCGGCCCTCGGTCAGACCCAAGGCCGAGCATCCGCGGAAGGCCTACGGCACCTTCGCGGCCCGCCCGGCGGCCTGGACATAGAACCGGACATGTCTACTTTGGGAGGAAGAGGACATTTCTAAATTGGGTTGACACACCGATTCTTGACCCTTGCCTACCTCGCCCCGTTTCGGTATCCTCTATAGCCTTCACGTTCTTTGTATCTTTGTCCGGCGTCCCCGGACTCTTCATGACTTCTGAGAGGGCTAGAGGAGACACTATGCCACAATCTGCAGAGCACGATCGACTAATAAAGGATGGTCGCAATTGGAAACGCTGGGGACCCTACCTGAGCGAGCGGCAATGGGGGACAGTGCGGGAAGATTATAGCAAGGACGGAAACGCGTGGGACTATTTCAGCCATGACCAGGCACGCTCCCGCGCGTACCGCTGGGGCGAAGACGGGCTGGGCGGGATTTGCGATCAACATCAGGTGCTCTGTTTCGCGTTGACTCTCTGGAATGGCAAGGACCCGATTCTCAAGGAGCGCCTGTTTGGTCTGACCAACAGCGAAGGCAACCACGGCGAGGACGTCAAAGAGTATTATTTTTACCTCGACAGCACGCCGACCCACTCCTACATGAAATACCTCTATAAGTATCCGCACGGGGCCTATCCCTACGACACGCTGGTGAAGACCAATGGAAGTCGCAGCCGCAACGAGCCGGAGTACGAGCTGCTCGACACCGGCGTGTTCGATCAGGATCGGTACTTTGATGTCTTTGTGGAGTATGCCAAGGAATCGCCCGAGGACATGCTCATCAAGATCACGGTCTGCAACCGCGGGAAGGACAAAGCTTCGCTCCACATCCTGCCGACGCTCTGGTTCCGGAACACCTGGTCGTGGGCGAAAGGCGGGTCGAAACCTGTGCTCAAGTCAGTCAAGGGATCCAGATGCAGTGTGATCCACGCCCACCATACCGACCCGCTGTTCCAGGAATCCCTGGCCGACTACCACCTCTATTGCGAAGGTGACGTGCCTCTTTTGTTCACAGAAAACGAAACCAATACGGAGCGTTGCTTCGGCGTTCCCAACCGAATCCCCTATGTGAAGGATGGCATCAACAACTACGTCGTCCAGGGGCAGAAGGACGCGATGAATCCGGATGGCGTCGGGACGAAGGCGGCGCCGCATTATCAACTGAGCCTCGGTCCGGGAGCCACGCAGGTCGTCCGGCTCCGTCTGACGCAGACGGCACCGGGTGAGCTGCGCGATCCGTTCGGGAAGTTCGATGCGGTGATGAGCGAACGGCTCAGGGAGGCGGACGAGTTCTATGACAGCGTGACGCCGCCGGGCGTGAAGGCGGACCGCGACCGCGCGATGGTCATGCGTCAGGCTCTCGCGGGGATGCTCTGGACCAAGCAGTACTATTACTTCGACGCCGACCAATGGCTGGAGGAGCACCAGGCCCACCCGTTGCACCACGGGAGCCACCAGACCCGCAACCGAGAGTGGTTCCACATGGTCAACGACGACATCATCTCGATGCCGGACAAGTGGGAGTACCCCTGGTATGCCGCCTGGGACCTCGCGTTTCATACGATCGCGCTCTCATTCGTGGATCCCGATTTCGCGAGGCAGCAGCTCGAGCTGATGCTGAGCCAGCACTACCTGCATCCAAACGGCCAGATCCCGGCCTATGAATGGAACTTCAGCGATGTGAATCCACCGGTGCACGCCTGGGCGACGCTGTTTCTCACTCGTGTGATGACCGCTCAGCAAGGTGAGACTGATGTCGACTTTCTCAAGTCAGTCTTCTCAAAGTTGCTCCTGAATTTCACCTGGTGGGTGAACCGCAAGGACCGGTTCGGCAAGAACGTGTTCGAGGGCGGCTTTCTCGGGCTCGACAACATCGGCGTGTTTGACCGAAGCGCGCCGTTGCCCACCGGAGGCCATCTCGAGCAGGCGGACGGGACGGCCTGGATGGCCCTCTTCAGCCAGAACATGGCGGAGCTTGCGGTGGAGGTGGCAGCTCACGATCCTATCTACGATGAGATGGCTGCGAAATTCGTTGAGCACTTTCTGTGGATCGCCATGGCGATGAACAAAGAGGGTGCGGACGGGATGTGGGACGAGGAAGATGGTTTTTACTACGACATTCTTCGGCTCCCCGACGGCAGCGCCACGCGGCTCAAGGTACGATCCATGGTAGGGCTGCTGCCGTTGTGCGCCACGACCGTGATCGAGCCGTGGCAACGCGAACTGGTGCCCAAAACGGTGGCGTTGAACCGGGAACGCACCAGGAAGATGCCGGAGCTGCTCAAATCTATCCACCCGACTGGCCCAGGGCAGTTCGGGGTGGCGGAGCGGGGGATCATCGCCCTGGTCAATCCGGAGCGCCTGCGCCGCATTCTCACGAAGATGCTCGATGAAGGAGAGTTCCTGAGTCCCTACGGGATTCGGTCTCTCTCCAAGTTCCACGAGAAGCATCCCTATGTCTTCAAGGTGCATGGCGACGAATACCGAGTGGACTACCTGCCGGGGGAGTCGAACACCGGCATGTTCGGAGGGAACTCCAACTGGCGGGGACCGATCTGGGTGCCGGTGAACGCCCTGATCATCCGGGCGTTACTCCAGTTTTATCTCTATTACGGAGACAACTTCACAATCGAGTGCCCTACCGGCTCTGGTCGCATGATGAATCTGTTCGAAGTCGCAAAGGAGATCACGGATCGGCTCGCGCGCATCTTCCTGCGCGATCAGAACGGCAGGCGCCCGGTGTACGGCGGCAGCAAAAAATTCCAAGAGGATCCCCACTGGCGAGACCATCTCCTCTTTTACGAATACTTCCATGGGGATACCGGGGCGGGACTGGGGGCGAGCCACCAAACCGGCTGGACCGGGCTGGTGGCCGGGCTCATCCGGCTCTTTGGATTTCTCGACCCCAAACAGGCCCTGGAAGTCGGCAAGATGGCGGCCTTTACTCACCGAGCAGGGCAGGTCCCTTCGACCCCTCGACCAAGCTCGGGGCAGGCAGGCTTAGGACAGGTCCCTTCGGCAGGCTCAGGGCAGGCGCGGGGTGGCAAGGGCGGAAGTGCAGCTCGCCGCCGCGCGAATTGATATGCCGACCCCTCTGTCGCCTTCGCTCTATCAGATCAACACCCGCGTCTGGCTGACTGAGCTGTCCAAGTCCCTCGGACGGCCGGGGACGCTGGACGACATTGCAGACGCCGAGCTGGACCGCCTCGCCAAGATGGGCTTCGACTGGGTCTGGCTCCTGAGCGTCTGGCAGACTGGCCCGGCTGGTCAACGGGTTTCACGCGCCAATCACGAATGGCGCAAAGAATTTCAGGAGACCCTGCCGGATCTGCGTGAGGAAGATATTGCCGGCTCCGGGTTTGCGATCACCGGCTACACGGTACACCGCAATCTTGGCGGGGACGCCGCGCTGGCGCGGCTGCGCGAACGGCTTCGCAAGCGCGGCCTGAAGCTGCTGCTCGACTTCGTGCCCAACCACACGGGTCTGGATCATTCCTGGGTCGAGGAGCACCCCGAATATTACATCCAGGGGACTGACGCAGACCTGGCCCGCGCGCCGCAGAACTACACCTGGGTCAAGCGGAAAGGAGGGGACCGGCTCCTGGCGTATGGGCGGGACCCGTATTTCCCGGGCTGGCCGGACACACTGCAGCTCAATTACGGCAATCCCGCCACGCAGGACGCAATGCTCGGAGAGTTGCTGAAAATCGCCGGGCAATGTGACGGCGTCCGTTGCGACATGGCCATGCTGGTCCTGCCCGACGTCTTCCAACGGACCTGGGGTCTCCAAGCGGATCTGTTCTGGCCGAAAGCGACCCAGCGAGTTCGCGAACAATGTCCTGGTTTCTGTTTCATGGCCGAGGTCTATTGGGATCTGGAATGGACCCTGCAGCAGCAGGGGTTCGATTACACGTACGACAAGCGTCTCTATGACCGCCTGCGCGAGAGCCATGCCAGGCCGGTGCGCGAGCATTTCCACGCCGGCCTCGATTACCAGAACAAGATGGCCCGGTTCCTCGAAAACCATGACGAACCGCGGGCGAGCTCGACGTTCTCTCCGGAAGTTCATAAGGCTGCGGCCGTCATCGCCTATCTGTCGCCGGGTCTGCGCTTCTTCCACCAGGGGCAGTTCGAGGGCCGAAGAAAGCGCATCTCGCCGCATCTGTCTCGTGCGCCGAAGGAGCCGACCGACCCAGCGCTCCAGCAGTTCTATGATCGCCTGTTGGCGGTGCTCCCGCAGCCGGCCGTTCGAGAGGGCCAGTGGCGCTTGCTGGACTGTGTGCCGGCGTGGGACGGCAACGGGACGTGGGATGGGTTCATCGCCTGGTCCTGGCAGGCTCGGGACGGCCAGCGGCGGCTGATCGCAGTCAACTATACCGGCCACCAGGGCCAGTGTTATGTCCGTCTCCTGTTTCCCGATCTTACCGGTCGCACGGTACGATTCAGGGATCTCATGAGCGACGCCTGCTATGAGCGCGATGGAGACGACCTCCTTTCGCGGGGACTCTACCTCGACATGCCCGGTTGGGGATTTCATGTCTTCGAGGTGAGCATCGGGACCTGATCGTGGAGGCGACGGGGGCGGACTCCGTGTTAGTCACCAGACCGGCTGGACCGGGATCATCGCTCACATCCAGGGAAAGCGGAGGGAATCGTGGTTGCTCCCAAGAAACTTCAGTTGCTTTGCTTGCTCTTCATCGTGATGATCCCCGCAGGCTGTGGTGAATTAGCCATACAAGACACGGAGAGTCTGTTACTCCCCAGCTTTCGAAGGTCTGAAGTCGTCGGATTTGTGGCGGGATTAGGAACGACCTTTGCCGCCTTGCCGGATTTGATCGCGATGCTCAAGCGGAGGTCGAGCAAAGGCATGAATCCCAGGATGGCGGCCATTATGGGCGCTTTCCAAATCGTGTGGGTTTACTATGGGTTGTTGATCGCATCGAGACCCGTGATCCTGTGGAATATCGTCGCGGTGGGGACAAATTTTTTCAGCGTGGGCGCCTATCTCTATTACGCCCGCCGCGAGCGCTGAGACACACAAGCCACTGTCTCCTTATTGAATGCTCTCATGGGCCTCGCCTGCGAAGAACCAGAGTGAGACGACCTTCTGTTACAAAGTATCTACTTCAGCGTACCGGCGCGGGGCCGCCATGTTTTGTCGATGTCCATGCCGTCTTCACACCGGTGAGGACGCACGGTTTGCGCCACCACTGATGGAAGGAGGACTTGATGATGAGAGCAGACCACGACGTCACTCGCCGGTCCGGATGGTTCCAGTCGTTGGCCGCTGCAGCCGCCCTTCTCAGCCTGAATGGCTGCATGAGCTTCGGGGCCTTCACACTCGACCGTGACCGATTGGACTTCACAATGGCCGTGGCCAACTCCTGGAAGCAACAGACATTGCTCAATATCGTCAAGCTGCGCTATGCGGATACGCCGATTTTTGTCGACGTCGGCCAGATCGTGAGCGGCTATCAGCTAGTCAGCACCGTCAATGCAGGGGGATCCGTATTCCCGACGGGATCAGCCGGCAACACGTTTTTCAATCTCGGCGCGCAGGGACAGTATACAGATCGGCCCACCATCACGTATAACCCGCTGACCGGGTCCCAGTTCATCCGAACCTTGATGACCCCTATTCCGCCGATCCGCCTGTTCGAGTTGATCGAAGAAGGGTGGGCGATCGATCTCTTGTTTAATTTGTGTGTGCAGAACGTCAATGGAGTGAAGAACGCAAAAGGCGGTGGTCGCGGGCAGCCTGCGGATCCTGAGTTCGCTCGGCTGCTGAAGTCCCTGCGGAAGATCCAGGACTCCGGGGCGGTCGGACTACGTGCCGAGCCTGCCAAAGAGACGGAGGGTGAAGGTATCGTGATGTCTCTCCCCACGAAAAAGATGACACCGGAAATCAAGGCTGAGCGGGAAACTGTCAGACAGATACTTGGGTTGAACGCGGAGGCGACAGAATTTCGGGTGATCTATGGCGCGGTGCCTCCGAAGGATGATGTCATCGCCATACAAACCCGTTCAGGAATGCAGATCCTCCGCGAACTGTCGTCGCATGTCCAGATTCCAGAGAAGCACCTAACGGAGAAGCGCGCGTTTCCGCCCGCGATGGCGCCGATCGAGGGTCAGGAGGCTCCACCGCCGTTGATTCGGATCATGAGCGATGAGTCCAAGCCGGCCGACGCATTCGCCCTGGTCCATTACAACGACTTGTGGTTTTGGATCGATAACCGTGACCTTCATTCGAAGGGAAACTTCACGTTCATGCTGGTCCTGATGACCCTGGCAGAAACCGGCGAGAAGAGACCGTCACCACTTATCACAATCCAGGCCAATTGAGGCGTGTCCACACGCCAGATCAAATTCATGAGCTTGCTCGGGAGCGCGAAACAGGACATTCGACGCACGATATTCGCGGTGTTGTTCATGGGAGGGCTAAGCGCCTCCTTACGCGTACGAGGTAGCAAGGCAGCCCCATAGGCAGTAGCATACCGCCGTGACGACGATGCTGCTGAATCGCACTCCCCTTCCTCATTTTTCGAGGTACGCCCGGATCTTCCCTTCGTTTTGGGCAACCACCTTGGCGGCGGCGGTTAGGGCGAGGTCGCGATCACAGGTCGAGGCGAGCCAGAGGCGCGTGGGGATGCCGGCCAAACGGCTGACGACTTCTTTCCGCACCTTCCACTTGACCCCTTCCTTGCGGCACGAGTCCGGCAGGTCGCTCAGGTCCTCCTGCCACTCCGCGTCGGTGTGCCGGAGCGAGATCGCTTCAATCCGGGCCGACATCACTCCCTGCCGCTGCAGGGTCCTGAAAAACCAGAATCGGTACGCTGTCGCACGCTCCTCCATAATGCTCGGAATTCGCGAAAAGTCATATTTGAAGAAGGTGAAGCCTTCCGCTTGGTGGTTCAGCGCCTCACCGCCGACCGAGAAGGGAAAGGAGCTGTCCAACATGAGGATCAGGGCGCGGCGGGCTTTTCCCTCTTGCAGTTTCTTCAGAAACACCATCAACAAGGACTCAACGCCGGTGTTGTCAGCCAGTCCGCCGTCGCCGACGTGCCAGTACAGGTCCTGGTCCTCCACGCGAAAGCTGATCGGGCCGACGACCGGCGGGAACGACATGGACGCAGCCACTGTAGCGGCCACTCTGATGGGACACACATCCATCTTGAGGTCTTGAGGCGTAACGGAGAGCAACGTCTCCCACTTGGCCTGAAGCCGACGTTCGGTGTCTTCGTCCAGCTTCTTTACCCCAGGGCGCCGATTTAAATCGACAAACACGTCATAGTGAGACGCCTCCCAAGGAAGCGTCGTTAGGATGAACCGGCGCCCGTTGTTATAGAGCGTCGTGTTGATGAGCAGATGGGGGCTGTCGCCTCGCTTCTCCCGATCTGCCAACCCGCTGAACCTCATCCCCCCGAGGTATTCATCATCCATGATCTCCATCAGAGACCGTGCCGTCCAGGCCGGGTTGAACCAGCGAAGGCCGAAAATGTGACGCCTCAACAACAGCCTCTCGTAGTCCCGTGCCATGTCCCTCTTGAAGTCAGTGAAAAACCGACTGTACTCCTCGGTCATCGCGCCGTCTTGGGTCAACACCGGGATCTCGTGCGTCGGCTTTTTCAGAGCATAGTAGGCGGAGGCCAGGCTTCCGCCAGAGACGCTGGAGATGTAGGAGACCTGCTCCAGCAATGAACGTCGCTCCGGTCCGATCCGCACCCGGCCCAGGGCCTCCAGGGTGCCGGCCGCGTACAGCGCCGCCCGGCTGCCTCCGCCCGACACGGCCAGGCCGATCAACGTCTCTCGATCCGGTGCCGGCGTGATGCACTCCGGTTCTTGCGCAGCGGTCCGCACGGTATAGAGGGGAGTCGCCCTGAACCACATGAACGCCAGCAGGGCCCCAACCAACAGGATCGTGCCGCCCAGTACGAGTGTGCGGATTCTCACCGTCTTCCCTTTTTTACCCTTCCACGGCAGTATCATACGAGTCCCTCCTGCTAGCCGTTCTGGCGAACCGCCTGGCCTCTGTCGCGCCGACGGATGGAGGGGCACCCCGAAGCAAAGAAGCAGCCCCTTCCACACATCGATCCCTCGAAGGCGGGAGGGATCATAAGCTCATGGGCGCAAGCTGTCAAGAAACTGACAGTCCTAGGGCTATCTCCACACCGCCAAGGACCATACCCTGCGTATGGCGAAGGCGAAAGTCGTTGTCTCTCGGGAGAACGTTGAGCCTTGCCTCGCGCCGGCCTTTCGCGTACATTCTCGACAATCGAAGGCGGCATCGACAGTGCTGGCGCGCCTCAGTCTCTCGACTCGTCATCTGAATTGCTGTATCATCGTGCCCGCTCCCGGCTTCGGACGACCGGGAGGGAAGGGTCGTGTCCGGCCCCATGGCGAGAGCCACGGTCTCCCAGCCGAGTTTTTCGAGTTGGATCGCACGTGTTCGGTTTCATGAGATGGAGGGAATCATGTTGAGGGGGATGGTATGAAGGAGAACCGGTCTTATTGGATGCGCAGCGCGCTGGCACTGGTCATCTTCATGCTCGCCGGGTGCGAGTACGTGCGACCCACCCTGAATGCGCCGCTCGCGAAGTGGGACGGGACCACCGGCTATCGTATCCGGAACCTTGCGCCTCCGAAAGAAGGCAACACCGACAGCCTCTTCATTGTCGTCGCCTTCTCGGGCGGCGGCACCCGGGCCTCTACGCTGGCTTTCGGGGTGTTGCGGGAGCTGGCGCGGCAGCCGCTCACCTGGGAAGGCAAGTCCAAGCGTCTCCTCGACGAAGTCGATGTCATCAATGCCTTGTCCGGGGGCACCTTTACCGGCGCGTATTACGCGCTGTTCGGCGATCAGATCTTTCACGACTTCGAGTATCGCTTTTTGCGGAGGGATTGGGAATCCGAGCTCAAGTCGCGGATTCTCTTGTCGCCCAGCAACTGGTTCCGGTTGTGGTCCCCCTATTTTGGCCGCTCGCATGTCATGGCGGAGATCCTGGATGAGGCGCTGTTCGAGGGACGGACCTATGCAGACCTGCTCGCACGTCGGCAGCGTCCTCTGCTCATCATTCATGCGTCGGACATGGCCACGCTCTCGCGGTTTGAATTCCTGCAGACACAGTTCGATATCATCTGCTCGGACTTGAGCCGATTGCCGGTCGCTCGGGCGTCTGCCTCCTCTGCTGCGCTGCCGCTCGTGTTGAGCCCGCTCACGTTCAAGAATTACGCGGGCCTATGCGGCTATCAGCCACCGAAACAGCTAAGTCAAGAAAAACGGCAGGGCGGAATCGCGGCCCAGCGGGCGAACGAGCTGCTGTCCTATCTCGATGTGGAGAAGCGCCCTTACATTCATGTGCTCGACGGTGGCCTCTCTGACAATATGGCACTGCGAGTGGTTATCGAGGGGGCCGGTGTCTATGGCGGGCTGGATGGGATGCTGGGGATGGCCGGGGTAACGGGCGTGAAAAAAATGGTGATTCTGTCGGTGAACGCGGAGACCAGCCCGGATGTGCTGGAGTACCGAAGTGATCATATCCCGGTGCTTTCCAAAGCCATGGGCGCGATGGTCGATCTACCGATCAATCGGTATTCCGCCGACACGATCACGCTCATGCGCTTTATGGTGGATAGGTGGCGGCAAGAGCTTCGCAGCAAGAAACGACCGGCCAACAGCCCCTTTGCGCCGGATGCCGACATCTATTTCGTCGACGCCAGTTTTGGCGAGGAAGAAGACCCGGACGAGCGGGCCGCGTTAATGAAGATTCCGACCACGATGTACCTGACGGACGAGCAAATCGACCGGCTCCTCGTCGCCGCGGCGCGCTTGCTCCACAACGACAAGGAGTTTCAGCGGCTCATGAACGATCTGGAGGCGGATCGGGCGGCCGCTCCTTCGGGCTCGCCGGCAGGAACCCCTCGCCCGAAATAGGCGGCCGGCGAAGGGGTCTAGGAGAGGAGCACCCCATGCAGACAGCAGCGCGACCGACTCTGTTCTTCCTACTCCCGCTCGCCTTCGCATTCCTCGGAGCCTGTGCCGGCCCGGGCCCTTCGGAGACGCCCCAATGGAGCGTCGTCCCCATTGATGACTTCAAGACCGTTGCGGGGAAATGGGAAGGCATCATGATCACCGCGCCGCGATCACGCGATGACGACTGGGTCCGCGTCTTGATCCGAGAGGACGGCACCTACGAATTCGCCAGCTATCGCCAAGTCGGCGTGTTCCATGGCCAAGGCACCTTCAGCCTCAAGGACGGCCGGGTGAGCACCACGACTGAGCGCGGGACCGCCACCTGCACACTCTACTCTGCGAACGGGCGGCGCCTCCTCCGGGCCGTGGGCGTCGCCAAGACCGGGGTCGAATACTCGGCCGAGCTGACCCCCGCCAAGTAACCATCGAGTTCAGCAGTAGACGCTAGCCCCCTCGCTCGCCGCCGGGCTCGACCTAATGGTCGGACCCTGCCTTAATGGTTTGTCCCCACAGTCCCAGTCGGAACTCTTGGCAAGTCCCCTCGATGCCGGATACACTGTAGTCACTGTCTAACCGCCGATAAAGCCAGGTATGCCGACAGCCAATAAGACGACTCGTAAGAGGGTCTCCACGCCTGTGCCCGTACGGTTCGGGGCGGAGGAGTCTGACCTACTCAAGCTTCTCCAGGCACGCGCTTCGAGTCAGAGCCGCTCGGTTTCCGGGCAGCTCAAGCACTACGCGCGGCTCGCCATGATTGCCGAGGACAACCCTGACCTGCCTATGTCGATGATCCAGGGCATCCTCGAAGCCCAGGCGGAACTCAAGGCCGGGCTAGGCCAGCCTTATCAGTGGGGCGTGATTGGCGCGTCCAGATAGCCCTGAGCGCCAGATCCTCCAGGCCCCGCGCTTCGCCAAGGCGAAGCGGCGCCTCCCAGAGGAGGCCCAGCTTGCAGCAGATGAGGCTGTCCGGGGCATTCTCACTGATCCTCTTTCTGGCGAACGCAAGGTCGGTGCGCTCAAGGGTGTTCGCGTCGTCAAGTTCAAGGTCGGCCCGCAGCAACTCCTCCTCGCCTGCCAATTCAACCCCAAGCGCAACCTCGTGGAGGTCCTCGATGTGGGGCCGCATGAGAACTTTTACCGAGAGTTGTAGAAGTACCTGGATGCCCGGTGAGTGATCGGCAGGTCCCGGCATTTCAAGGGGGCCGCGCTTCGCAGCTACTTGAAATAGCCGTCCCGCTCGGCGTCGAGGAAGAACTGGCGGGCTGCGGCCCGGAAGGCGTCGGTCCGATTCGGCGTGAAGAGGTTGATCCAGGCGAAGGGCAGGAGCACGATCCACGTGCCTTTCACCTTGGTCACCCGATAGCGGTACGTCTTCTTCAGCTCTCTGTCGACAAAGAGTTCGAACTGCACCTCGTCGACAGAGCTCGCACTATAGGCAGGAGAGAGAGTCAGGAGGGTAATCGAGGCAAGCGCAAAGCCGCCGGCAAGCTCTGATTGCGGCGTGTGGGTGACGTCCACGGAGCAGTAGATCCCCTTCGCGGGCGGCGACGAGGCAGGAATGGCTTCGGAGAAGGCACGGTTATCGCTAAATGCCCGCCGCAATTCCTCATAGCTCTCACGGGAAGGGAATGGGAAATCATAGCCGGCCCCCGCGTTCGCTAGCGCCTTCGCATGAAGGTCTAACGGATCGACATAGTAATAGATGGGAACACTCTTTTTCGGGAGGGGAGCCGACGCGTCCACGCGCGGGAAATCCCGGTAGGTGACGATACAGGACGTCAAGGCGACCGTGGTGAGTGAGAGGAGAACTTGGAGCCTAGCCCATGACCAATGACTTCTGTCTCGATTGGCGTGCGGTCTCATAACGGTCGCACCTCATCGTTGTCCCCTGCCATACTCAGGTATCAGGTTGTTGGACTCCCATCGGGTGGATGGACCGGGCTCAGTGTCCTGAGCCCGGTCAACCTCGGGCGAGCGGGGGGATAGTGGAGCGATGAAACTCAGGGTCGCCACGCAGGGCGCCCCCGATCAGGGCTTAGGCTTGACGCAGTTGGGTTTTCCTGTCACCGCACAGAATCGGTAGGCGGCCTGGAGGGCCCAAAAGTCCATCGCATTCTTCACATCGGCCCAGGAGTCCGTGCCTTTCGACAAGCTTTTCCCTCCAACCCGACGGTCGATCGCGGCCGCGACCACCTTCCCGGTCTGGGCGTCCGAGACCTTGACCTCCGCCTGCACCCCCCCAACGAACGAGGGTTTCCCGGTGGCGAACCCCTTCGCTTCGGCGGTCACCCGGAGTTGCGGGACTACCGTGGAGATCATGTCCAGGGCGACCCAACTCTGCTCGTAGTCGGTGACAGCCGCCTGGACTCGTAAAATCCCCGGGCCAGGCTCGTTCACGAGATCCCATTGCTTGCCCAACGCCAGGTAGAGCTTGTTGTAGAAGTAGTTCAGCAACATTTGGGCATTGTCGTTTGAGTTGCCTCCCCCGAGGTGCTGCGGCTGGCGGTACAACACGACCGGGTCGAGAATCATCTTCGTGTACCCGTGATAGTCACTGCTGCGGTCAATCCAGCGGAGGGCCGCCTCGAGCTTATCCTCGTCTCCCGGAGTCATCTTTTCATAGAGCTCCTTTCCCAGGAACCCCGACTTTTCCACGCTCTTCACATGCCGGGTTTCCGCGCAGCCACTTGCTCCGATCAGAACCCAGACCATCAAAACAGCAACGACGCGACGCATCTCTACCTCCTTGATGGATCGGCCATCAGAATGTTTCAGTGACAGAGGGCGCTATCATACATAATGCGGTTGGATGGGGCAAGGCAGGTCGGCATGAAGGTTGGCAGGTAACCTACCTCATCCCCTGTGCCACCGCAGTGCGCAGGCCCTCCGATTGAGGATTGCGGACGGTCCCCTCGGCGAGGATGTTCTTCGGTTTCACGGGCTGCCCGTAATACGCCTGATTCGCCTTCTCGGCTACGACAATGCCTCCTCCCTCGAGTGCCGTCCCGACAAACACGCCTTTCGCGCGCGTGTAGACGAACAGGTCGGCCGTCAGCCCTTCCAGGGCCATTCCGCCTCCCATCGGTCCGGCGGCGACCCCCATGTTCATGCCGAGCTTGAACTGTGACCCGTAGAACTGCTCCACCCCCTTTTGGCTTCTCACCACGATGACGGCCTCCGAAACATCGCCGCCGACTTGCAGGCCAAAGCTCACGGAGCGGATTGTGTAAAACGCGGGCTGGGACCATTCACCGGTTTTCTCATCCCGCGCCAGGAGCACACCCCTCCCTCCCGCGGCGCCGAACACGGCGGTGCCCCTGATGATTCGCGGTACGATGAAAAAGCCCTTGGCCACTCGGAACCAATCATGGCGACAGAAAAGGGGACAAGAGGGGGAGAAAAGGGGACATTCTATATTATTGGGCAGTGCAAGTCCTCTTCACATGTAATTGGTTAATTTCTCGTCCTGTTTGAACGTTGATGATCGCACTCGATGGAGGAATGATCAATAAAGTAGAATGTCCCCTTTTCTCCCCCCTTCCGGAGCACAGCGCTGCCCCCGATTCCGTGGACACCATGCGAAGGGCACACGCGTGACTCCGGTGAACAGCACACAGCATGTGCTTGAGTGTCGTGGCTATTTCTGAGCCGGCGCTTCAGGGGAAGCCGGGGCTTCAGGGGAAGCTGGAGCTTCAGGGGAAGCTGGAGCTGCCTTCGGTTGTGTGGTCACGGCTGGGGCTGCCGCCGGTTGCGTGGTCATGGCCGGAGCTGGCGCCGGACTCTTCGCGGCGGGCTGCGGCTTGAGAGCCGCCTCGAACTCCTCTTCGGAAATCTCTTTCACTTCAGATGAATGAAGCGTCACCGCGCTCCCTGATTTCTCGTCCTTGAACTTGACCGATCCACCCATCCCTTCCTTGACTTTGGTCGTATAATAGGCACGGCCTGAAGCCGGATCGGAGACTTTGTAATAGGTCGTACAGCCGGCCAGGCTGATGATCATGCCGAACACCATCCAGATTGCCACCTGGGTCTTACTCATGGTCCATTCCCTCCTCTGTGATTCGTGTCACGCCCCGATAGGAAAGCGAAGTCTACTACACAGCCCGTAGTTATGCAACCGGCCAATCGGTGATATCAGGGAGAGAGGCCACCAAGGTGGGGCTCGCTGAGAATGTCTTCTGTTCTCAATGCGAAGGCCTGCGCGGTCTCACGTTTTATTGGAGTGGATGTCGCCAGTGGAGCCCAGGAAACCTCGCGTAGTCCGCATTGGACTGCAGGACCTCCTCCAACCAGGCTGCGTAGTCCCCGTCTCGAGATGCGTCCGGACGGTGCGCATTGACCAGCAGGCTAACGTCGGGCAGCACCACGAGATGGCTCTATGAGATCGAGTAAGGCATCCCTAGCGTCGAGATCCACGCCGGGGAGGAGGCCCTGTCTACCGAAAGTCTTGAGCTTGACGGGCGCGCGCCTCCGCCCCAATACCTCCCGTAGTGCGTCCTCGATGACGGCTGTGACGGTGGTGCGCGACGCGGTCGCGAGCTTTTTGACTTGAACCAGGAGCTCGTCGGGTAGATTAATGGTGGTCCGCATGCATCAAAGCATAGAGACTTGACATATCGACGTCAACACTGAGGTATCTCTATGAGCCCACGGGTCGTTCCGGTTTGTATTCCCACCGGGCTCCGGATTCATCGCGTGGCGGCGGATCAAAGAACGTGAGCGGCCTGCGCGGCGCCGAGCAGTTGGTGGATGCACGCCTTGACCGCTTCAGTGATCAGCACGGCATCGTTCAGGGGGGCTCTGGTCCGTCTGCTGACTGACCGGCACGTATGGGAGAAGACCGTCGTTCCACGCGACCTCAGGACAGACGCTACCCGAATTTCCATGGTCTGCTCGTCGGTACGGCCCCAATCCAGGTAAAAGCGCTCGATCACGCCGCCCAGCACTCGCTCTGGTTCGTCTCCGACCTGGTAGCCGGAGTGCGCCAGTTCTCGCCGGACCGCCTCCGCGAAGAACGCGCCGATCGGCTCGGACAAGAGCAGGCCGCCCGGAGACTTGGGGTCTGTTTCCACCTGTCGAGGCCGCAGCCGCTGCCGTTGGGCCGGCGCGTACTCGAATTCTGCCACCTGAACCCGGCCCTGCCCTTTGAACGGATTGGCGGGCCGATAGTCAATGGACAGCATTTCCAAGCAGCCGGCCAGACACACTGCGAGGAGGCCTGCCGCAGGCAGGCCCCCAAGCCAGGTGGTCGAGAGGACACCCGATGTATCGGCCCTGACGATCCTGGAGCACTTGTTCACGTTGATGAACGCCTCTCCCGCCTACCTCTCGCTGGGACTGTGAATTCGTCCTGTAGAAGGGTAGACAACCGCCCCCACGGAACCTCGTTCAACCTTGACATCTGATGCCATGGGTATTAGCATCAGCGCATCATGCCGCGAACCACGGTGGATATCGACGCCCCCGTTCTGAAGGAGCTCAAATCCCTCCAGCGTAGGGAGCGGCGCTCCCTGGGCCAGCTTATTTCCCAGCTCCTTGCGGAAGCTCTAGCCAGACGGAAGACCCCGGCCAAGGCGCAACCTTTCAGGTGGATGTCCAAACCCATGCGGGCACTCATCGATCTCGCTGACAAGGAGGCTGTCTACTCCTCCCTTGACGAGGATAAGGCGTGAGCTATTCGCTCGATGTCAACATCCTCCTCTATGCGTCAGACCGATCCAGCAGCAGACACCCAGCGGCCTTGCGGTTCTTGGAGACCCGCTCGGCTGATCCCGAACTCCTTTGCCTCTCCTGGCCCACGCTGTTCGCGTACTTGCGGATCGCGACCCACCCACGAATCTTTGCCCAGCCGCTTTCGCCGGGCGAAGCGCTCTCAAACATAGAAAGCCTCGTCGGGATGCCGCAGGCGCGGATCATCACTGAAGAGGAGGGTTTCCTGAGCATCTACCAACAGGTGACTCGCGGGTTCCCGGTCCGCGGAAACCTGGTGCCCGATGCGCACCTGGCGGCATTGCTTCACCAGCATCAGGTCCGGACTCTGTACAGCACCGACCTCGACTTCAGAAAATTCGAATTCCTCGAGGTTCGAAATCCCTTCCCCTAAACGACCAACTCTCGCTCGTCCATCGATCGAATGGGTCATGTCCTCTGCCTTCCTTGCCCCGCCCCCGTTCGGATTGTGTGGTCAACCCCGTACCACGGGTTGAGAACCCGTGGCATCGGGCTCTGACCTTGCCGGCAAAAGACGCCGATCCTTCCTGCCTTGGCAGGCGGTGTTTCCCCTTGGTACGGGGTCAACCTGTCGTGGCCCTCCCGTCTGGTCTTCCGTTACCAGCGTACCAACGTCGCACCGAATGCGGATCACCGCCACAGATCCATGTCGCAGGCTTGACATGTACACCACATGCAGCTATGCTGTGGACATGTCCAAGATGATCCAGCTCCGTCACGTTCCGGATGATCTCCACCGGAAGCTCAAGGCCAGAGCGGCCCTCGCCGGGCTCTCCTTATCCGACTACCTTCTTCAAGAGGTCCGGCGCGTCGCCGAACGCCCCACAGTCGACGAGTTGAGAAGCCGTCTTGCCCTCCGGGCCTCGGTCACACCCAAGATTTCTCCCGCTGAAGCCGTTAGGGCGGAGCGAGACGGCCATTGATCGTTGTTGACGCCTCGGCCTTGCTCGAAGTGCTGCTCAACACATCCGCCGCGCCTCTAGTTAGCCGGCGGCTTTTCGCTGAGAACGAGACGCTTCACGCGCCTCATCTGGTCGATGTCGAGATCGCACAAGTCCTTCGTCGCTACGCCCTGACCGGCGCCGTCACTCCAACGCGAGGGCTCGAAGCGCTTGAAGACCTCGCCGACTGGCCATTGACCCGTTACCCGCATGATCTCTTGCTGCCCAGGATCTGGGAGCTGCGTCATAACTTCACGGCGTACGACGCAGCCTACATTGCCCTGGCCGAAGCCCTTGCCGCGCCGCTGCTGACTCGCGATGGCGGGCTGGCCTCGGCTACCGGACACCACGCACACATTGACCTCGTGTGACCCATCGTTCCCTGGTATCGTTCCATGAGTCGCCTCGTTTTGTCTCCTTCTCGGCATGTATCGCTCTTCCGCCCATTTGACAAATTCGATATCGCCAAGCCCATTGCTGCGAACGCCTGGGGGTTGGGCGTGGTGGGGTCTAGAGCGACCTACTTCCCGGTAGGTCCACCTCTCGCGGAACGGGCCACCTCGGCCGGCTCCTGACGTACCCACGCACCGAGCAGGGTGTAAGCCACTGCGAGCACCATCGGGCCGACGAAGATGCCCACGAGGCCGAAGGCGATCAGGCCGCCGACCACGCCGGCGAAGATCAACAGCAACGGGAGCTGCGCACCCTTCGTGATGAGAATCGGCCGCACCACGTTGTCCAGCGTTCCGACCAGGACCGTCCAAACGAGCAGACTGATCGCCCAGCCCGCAGACCCCTTCCAGAAGAGCCAGGCGACGGCGCACGCGAGCACCGGCGCCGGTCCGAGCTGTATCACGCAGAGCAGGAACATGATCGCGGTGAGGATCGCGGCGAACGGCACGCCTGCGATCGCGAGGCCGATGCCGCCGAGGACCGCCTGCCCGATGGCGACGACGACCACGCCGAGCGCCACGCCACGGATCGCCTGCCCGGCAAGGCGGACGGCGTTTTCCCCCTCCATCCCGGCGAGCCGCCGTCCGAATCGGCGTACACCTGCAACGGCGGTCTCGCCGGTGGCGAAGAGGATCGCCGCGATGATGACCGTGAGGAGAAACTGGGCGGTCATCAGGCCAAAACTTCCCACCTCCGACAGGAACCAACTGGCCGTGCCTCGCGCGTAGGGAGCGATCTTCCGTCCGAGCTCTTCTGGCCCGGAGGCAGCGAGCTCACGCCAGGCCGATGCGGCCTTTCGGCCGACCACCGGCACTGCCTCCAACCAGTCGGGGGGCGCGGGCAGTTTGAGGGTGCCCAGCGCCTGCGCCCAGCCGACGATCTCATCGGCGTTGGCGACGATGGTACCGATTGCAAGCGAAAACGGCACGACAAACACGAGCAGCAGCGCAAGCGTCATCACCGTGACGGCCAGCCAGCGCCGCCCCCAGAGCGTGGCCTGCAGGCGGAGCATGAACGGCCACGTTGCGACGACGATCATGGTCGCCCAGATCGCCGCAGGCAGAAACGGTTGCAAGATCCAGAACGAGCCGGCGATGAGCCCCACGATGAAGAGCACCGCGAAGGTTGTGCGGGTCAGATCACGTTGCATGGTGGTGATGGGCATGGCACTTCTCCTCTCGTCGTACGTCCCGACATGACTGCGTCCTCACTTGCCACGCTGATGATTGGGTCGCCTCCGTGACCGGGTAGCCTCTCTCGGCCGTGCTCAGCGTGCTCCTCCCAACGGTCCTCCAAAGAAGGTCTCCGGGAGCAGCGGCGTCTTAAACACCCAACGCACCCCGGCATTGACCGTCCAGTCCAGACCCAGGAACGTATCCTTCCCAACCACCCCCCCGCCTGCTCCGGCGTAGACATTCCAGTGCTCGTCAAAGCGATGACCGATCTCGCCCAGCAGGTTCATCGTGGTCTTGCGGTTATTGGTCCAATCGATGGCCCAGGTCATAGAAGCCAGGCTCCACCAGTGCTCGGACCAGATGGTGTTCACGGCCGACTGGACCTGCATGAAGTGGATGTTGGCACGGCTGGGATCGCCCCCAATGGAATTGAAGTCCTGGACTATTGTAAAGAACAACGAGCGCGCCCGAGGCAGCGGGACCGCGACCGCGCCCCCCGGGCCAAGGGTATATTTCCCCGTGCCCAGTTGTTTCTTCGCGGCCGTCGGAAACGAGGCGTCGACACCGATGAGCAGAGCCACGTTCTCGGTGGCATAAAGACGCCCGGCTGTTCGTACCACTGTGTCGCTGGTGCCATCCGTCGTGAAGCCGCGGGGCTGATTCAGGTCGGCCCACACATAGGGTAGGGTGACCCGCAACAGCCAGTTGGGTGTGAGGGGCAGTCGGACCTCGGCTGTCGCCGTGTCGAGGCGCAGATTGTTGGTAAACCTGCTATGTGCGTATTGGAGCTGATAGTACCCGATGATGGCGGTGGGGTCCGTGCCGAAGGCCGCGGCGGCCGCCGAGATTCGTTTTCGTTCCTCGGCGAGTCGTGCCTGCTCTTCGGGCGTGGCGCCGTACAGCAGCTCCCGCACCGGGCGGCGCTTGCCCTCTGCCGGCTCCGACCGTGATTCCTGGACGGGATCTTCCTTGGATCCCGCTTCAGCAGCCATCGCCAGGCCTGGCCCGGAGACGACCGTCGCGAGGAGGCCGATCCCCACGAACAGCCCGACGCTCGCCGCCATGCCTCCTGCGATCCCCGGGCTAGCATTCATGTCTGGCGCACCGTTTTCTATTCCGTTGGCGCGGGTTCTTGGATGGTCAGAGTTCCCGAAGAAACTGCCGCCAGGTCAGGGCCCGCACTCCGGGGGCCACGGCCTGTGTCCGGCTCTCCACCTTCGGCGGTTCATGCACGAGGAAGAGGTCCACGGCCGTGTCCTTCGGACGCTTGCGCTTGAGGGCTCCAGCCAGCCGCTGGAGGGGTGTCGCCATCGAGGGCGTCACGGTGCGCATGGCTTTGCACTCCACCAGCGCGAGGGAGGTCCCTCTTCCGGGGAGCATGAAATCCACCTCCAGGCCTTGCTCGTCGCGGAAGAAGTACAGCTCTCGGCGTCTGCCGGCGTTCACCTGCGCCTTCACGATCTCTGCGGCGATGAACCCCTCGAACAAGGCCCCCGCGAACGGCGACTTGGCCAGTTCCGCCGCCGAATCGATCCCCAGGAAATGACACGCCAGTCCGGAATCGGCCAGATACACCTTCGGGGATTTGATGAGACGCTTGCCGAGATTCTCGTAGAAGGGCGGGACGATCAGAATTTGGGCCGTCGTCTCCAGCACGCCGAGCCATTGTGTAATGGTCGGCACGCTGACTCCCAGTGGCGCGGCCAGATCGGTCTTGTTCAGTACCTGCCCATGTCGGGTGGCCAGCAGCGCTAGGAAACGCCGAAACGTCGCGAGGTCTTTCACTGCGGTCACGGCCCGGACATCGCGCTCCAGGTAGGTCTGCACATAAGAGGCGAACCACAATGGCGCACCGGCCGGCCTCGCTACCGCTTCGGGATACCCGCCCCGCAGCACTGTCACCTTGGGTGTTTCCCGCGCCGAGAGCGGGTAGAGCTGGAGGACCGCCGCTCGCCCCGCCATCGACTCCGACACACCTCGCATCAACGGCGCATCTTGGGAGCCCGTGAGCAGCCATCGCCCGGCCCGGCCCGCTTCGCGGTCGATCCGGGTGCGTACATAGGCGAAGACCTCGGGAACGTGTTGGATCTCGTCGAGGATGGCGGGTGTCTTCACGGCATCCAGAAATCCCTGTGGATCCGCCCGCAGCCGCGCCACGAGGTCGGGATCTTCCAACAGGAAATAGCTGGCCTTCGGAAACATCCGGCGCAGCAGCCAGGTCTTCCCCGCCCGCCGGGGACCGGTCAGAACCAGCGCAGGGAAGCTCCGCACGGCTTTCCTGATCTGCCGCTCCAGTTCCCGCTCGACGTGTCGCACGGATGAGTATTATAAAGTTCAACTTAAGAATTCTCAAGCTCGTTCTAAGGGGTGGGATAAAGACGCGTTCCCAGGTCGTCTTCTTCCCCCGTCGATAGACTCCCGATCGGAGGCCGCCCTGTCTTGTCGCGGCTCTCAGCGCTTCCTCTCCGTGACCGGATACACGCCGGTCAGGCGCGCGATCAGGATAGCCACGTACATCACGCCTGTCACCATCTCCAGGATCGTCAGAAAGCGGGACTGGAGCAATACGGGAGTGATATCGCCGAAACCCGCGGTCGTGAGCACAGAGAAGCTGAAATAGACCAGCTCCCCCATGTCCAGATCCTTTGGAATTCCCCCGAGCGCATAGGCGCCAGGATAGAAATACTGCAGCACGCCATGCAGGTTTGCCCACAAGACGGCAACCAGTATGTAGGCGGCCACGGCGCCGTACAGTTTGTCCGCGGTCATCCTGTCCCGGCGCAGTACGTAATGCAGGAGGTCGGCGAGGATGAAGGTGTAGAAGACGGCCCCAAAGCCCGAGGCCAAGGTTAAGTGCCCCGGCTCGCCCGAATGGAGCGCCAGGAACCGAAAGGCAAGCGCCGGCGCAACCAGAACGAGCGCAATGACGAACGAGAACCGAGAGCGCCCGACCGCTGCAACCGCGGTCATCAGCACGGTGACGTTGACGAGCGTCAGGATCACCCGGCCGTAGGCGGTCTCGCCCAGGAAGGGCACTGCCACAAGCAGCGCGAGCAAGGCCAGGAACAGGAAGAAGCAGCGCTGCTCGAGCATCTGCGCCAAAAACGGCCGACGCGTGCGGGTCGGCATGACGGATCATCCCCTCCCGGTTGCCGGTGAACTTGACCGGCGCGCACGGTCCCTGCAAACCGGGGACAGTCCCCCTTCTGCCTGGCGACTGGCCCAGGTTCGGATGGGGACAGGCACGCCGCAGCGGCGAGCCATTCCCCGCCGGAGCCAGTTCCCTCCGACCGCTACTTCACGAGCGGGATGTTCGCGGCGAGCTGGAAGTTCAGCACTGCGCGAATCTTGTTCTCGAGCTGGAGGTAGCGGGCCACCTTCTTGGCAGGCAGCGCCTTCTTGAGTTTGGGCTGGTAAGCCTGCATGAGCTTGGTCCGGTCAACCTCGATGGCAATGTATTCGCTGGAGAGCTTGTCCGCGACGTCGCCGGACATGGATTGGTAGTTCGCGGCATAGTCGTTGATCACCTTGCCCAGACGCTGGTTGATCTTCTCGAGGTCCTTTTGATAGCTCTCGTAGATCGGCCAGAACGCCTTTGCCTCCGACTCGGTGAGTTGCATGTTCTCGGCCACCAGCAGCTTCTTGTCGGCCTTGAGCTTCTCCATCAGGATCTGCATGTTGTCCGCGGGCTGATCCTGGGCATAGGTGGGTGTCACGAACACGGCGGTCAGGGCGAGGGCGGTAATGGCCAGTGCTTTCATGGTTCCTCCTGTGGGTGAAGACGCCCGGCGGCGTCGTTAGTGGTGAGTCGTTTAGGTGGAACGGCGCTAGAGCAGTTTCCTGATGCGCTCGTAGCCCTTCTTGAGCTCGTCCACGGCGAGCTCCAAAGCCTTGCCGACCTGCCCGGCGGTCGTGCCCACCTCTTTGCCGGCGCTGTCCAGCTTGGCCTTCACTTGCTCCAGCTTCACTTCCAGCTTGTTCCATTCATCACGCGCATCCGCCTTGGCCAGGTGAAGCTTGAGCTTGATCTCGTCCCGTTGGCGTTTCAGGTCATCAACCAGCTTGGTCAAGTGATCTTTCGTCTCAGCCATCTCGTATTCCTCCCCTTTGCACTCTTCGGCCGGTTCAGCTTGTCTCATCGGGCCACGAGAGGCGCGTATCCTACTACATTTCAACTATGCGAGGGTATGGTTTTTTCACGGACTTGCCCTGAGGAATTGGGCGCTGTCTTCAAATGGCGGGGCTCGGAGTGCGGCTCACGGGGAAGCGGGTCCTGGCTGTGTGGGTCCTGGTGGCGTCGGTCCAGCAGGCGTGGATGCAGCCGAACGGATGGACTCCGCGATCTCGCGGCTCACTGTCGCCAGCGCCCGGCCGTGCGCCGCCACTATGGCGTCGTAGCCGTCCCCGTTGGTGGACTCTCGCGCCACCGACCGGCCCGTTTTCGGTTCACCTCCGGAGGGGCTGCGCACCGTCCAGAGCGTATCGATCGTCACGGCCTGTCCGGGCGCCGAATCGAAGTGCTGGATGTCCAGGAAGACCCGATATTCGGCCGTGAAGCTGGCATTGTGGGGATAGGTCACCACCTGTCTTGCGCTGAGCAGTTGCGCGAGGTTTTCCGCGACCACGCGAGGGATCTCGCTCTTCAGCGGCTCGGCCCACCGGTGCTGATCGAGCAACTCGACCTGGTTCGCCCCGACGCGGACGACGAGCTGCGGACGGTCGACCATCTCCGGGAGCGTGACCGGGCCGACCGCGACGGTGTACTCAGCGAGGGCCTTCTCGCTCCTGTCGCTGGCCGGGATCCCGCCGGCGCTCAGCGTATAGAAGCGCGGCTCGGGCGAACTGCCGCAGCCCACGAGCAGCCCAGCGACGATCAATGAGGTGGCGATGCCGAGGAGAGGTCGCCTCACTGTTTGTTATCCTTTTTGCCTCGAATCAGCGACTCCGGATGGCGCTCAAGATAGTCCGCCAGCACGCGCAGCGACTGTGCTGTCCGGCTGAGCTCACGCAGCGTTTCGCGCGTATCCTGTTGCAGCGGGGCATCACTCCGGAACGTACGCTCGGCCGTGCCGAGCGTCTTGCGTGCTTCCTCCAGCGTCAAGCGTGCCTCGGGCGTGATCTCCGAGTCCAATCGCTTGGCCAGCTTGTCAAAACTCTGCAATGTTTGATGCAGATCGGTGCCGATCTTGTCGATGGGGACTTTGTCCAATCTCGCCGCGACGCGGTGGAGCATCGTCTGTAATTCTTGGAAGCCCCCCGGTGTCGTCGGGAACTCCGGCGGGTCCACTTTCCAGTTCACGGTCGCAGGCCGCGCATCGGGGAAGAAATCGAGCGCGACATAGAGCTGGCCGGTCAGCAGACTGCCGGTCTTGATCTGTGCACGCATTCCGTTCGCCACGAGGAGATCCGCGCGGGACTTGCGATCGGACGGCAGCTTGGCGAACTCGGCAGCACTCCCCGCACTCATCTCGACGCGGTTGATATGCAGATTGACTTCCGCCCGCATGCGAATGGTCTTCTCGACCGGGTCGATACTCACGCCGATTCCGGCGACTTCGCCGACGACCAGCCCGCGGAAGTCGACGGGGGCGCCGACTTCCAACCCGCGCAGGGACTCGTCGAAGACCAATGTGTAGATCGAGCTCTTGGTGTCCGGCAGCCTCATCGCCTGGGTATGGTCCTTGAAGAGCGTGAACACAGCGTTGGCGTTGGCGGGCGACGAGGCCGGCGCGTCGGCCCTCACCTCGAAGGCGACACCGCCGAGCACGAGTGTGGACAGGGATTGGGTGGTGAGCTTGAATCCGCCTGCATCCAGCGTCAGGTCGATGCCGCTCGCGTGCCAGAACCGCGTCTCAGGCGTGACGTACTGGTCGTAGGGCGCGTTGACAAAGACCTTCAGGGTCACGCCCATACCGTCCTTGTCCAGCTCACTCGCCACGACCCGGCCGACCTGGAAGCGGCGATAAAAGACCGGGTCGCCGACATCGAGTGAACCGATATCCTGGCTGCGCAGCACGAACTGGCGGCCCGGTACGTCCCCGGTGATGATCGGGGGCACCTCGAGGCCCTCGAAGTCCTCCCGGAGGGTCGTGGACTTGCCGACATCGACCCCGATGTAGGAACCAGAGAACAGCGTCCCGAGTCCGGAGATCCCACCCGCACCGACGCGCGGCCGCACGACCCAGAACCGGGTATCCTCGACGAGATGGGGCGCGGCACCCTTCGCCATTTCAGCCGTGACAATGATACGAGAGAGGTCCTTGGTGAAGCTGATGGTTTTTACCTCGCCGACGTCCACGTCCTTGTACTTGATCTTCGTCTTGCCCGCCTCCAGCCCTTCCGCGGTCTTGAAGCTGATCGTGATCGTGGGCCCCCGCTCGAGGATGGCCTTCGCCGCGAGCCAGCCACCGGCCAGCACGGCCACGATGGGGATCAACCAGACGAGCTGGGGCGACCAGCCACGCTTCGGCGCGGCAACGGCTTCAGGAATATCGAAGTCTGACGATTCTCTAGCCATGGCGCTCCTTTACTGGATCCCAGATCAGGCGTGGATCAAAGGACTCTGCCGCGAACATGGTCAACACCACCACCGCGCCGAAGGCGATGGCCCCCGGCCCCGCCTTGATCATCGCCAGGGCCTTGAACTGGACGAGCGCGGTGAGGATCGCCGCGACGTAGATGTCCACCATGGACCAGCGGCCGACGAGCTCCACCATCCGGTAGAGCTTGGTACGGTCCTGGAGCCGCCACGTGGAGTGCCGCTGCACCGAGATGAGCAACACGGTCAGCGCGACCATTTTTGCGCCGGGCACCAGGATGCTCGCGATGAAAATAATCGCCGCGAGGGGCCACGAGCCCGAATGCCAGAGATACACCACGCCGCTCATGATCGTGTCACTCTGCGAGCCGAACAAGGAACCGGTCTCCATGACCGGCAGGACATTCGCCGGGACGTAGAGGACGTAGGCGGCGATGAGGAATGCCCAGGCGCGCGAGATGCTGTCGGGCTTGCGGACATGGAGGCTCTCCCCGCACCGCACGCAGGCCAGGTGGTGACCCGTCGCCGGCCGGCTGAGCAGACCGCAGGCGTGGCAGACGAGCAGTCCCGCTTCGGCGGCGGTCACGGCGCTCATGTCGCGGCCTCCCCCGAGACGGTCCTTGACTTGAACTCCGGCCGCTGACGGGCAAGCGCCTCGACCCGCGCCCAGAGCTCCCGGGGGTCGAAGGCTGCCGCCGACGCGGCGACCAGGAACATCAGCAAGCCGAACGACCACAACGCCACCCCGGGCGCGACATGGGCAAGGTGGCCGAGCTTGGCCAGCGACACCAGCGTCCCGAGCATGAAGACCTCGACCATCCCCCAGGGCCGGACCGTCTGGACGAGGCGGAATGTGGCCGGCAGCCCCTTGGGCACCCACCCGAATTTGAGCGGGAGCAACATGTAGAGCATCGCTCCGACGTCGAGCACCGGCATCAGGATCGTCGTGACGAACACCAGCGCGGCCACGCTCGTCATGTCCGTATCATAGAGCGTCTGCACCGTGCCGATCAGCGTCGTCGAGGTCCGGTTGCCCGACGCCTCAAGGCCGACGATCGGAAACGCATTGGCCACGATCATCAACACGGCGGCCCCCAGGGAGTAGGCGAGGGTGCGGTCGAGGCTGTTCCCCGTGTTGCGGTAGAGTAGGGCCCCACAGCGCCGGCAGCGTGCCGCGCCAAGGAACCGGACCGTGACCTCGCGCTGGAGCAGGTCGCATTCGTGGCAGGCGATGAGTGGTGGGACAGACATTGGGTTACCTAGGCCCGAATTAAACCCCATCTTGAGCGCCGATTGCAAGCCGGGGAGGCCGACCCCGGCGCGTCCGTTCGATCGCCAAAAGCGCGTTCCACTGGGCCCGGCCCGTCGTCCTGGGCTGCACAGGAAACCGGGGGCTTCGCCAGCACCCTGTGGTGCGCAAGCGAGCGAATGTGCTAGACTACGCGCCTTCCTGGCGGCGCGTACCCGATCAACGATGAGGAGGACGTATGGCTTCTGGCATGATCCCGCCCGTTTCCGAGAGAGAGAGGCATCGGATGCACGTCCCGCCGCGCGCGTGGCTGTTCGTGGCCGCTGCGTTCGCCCTGTTGACCGGCGGGTGCGCGGTGAACCCGGTCAGTGGCATGCCGGAGCTGGCGCTGGTTTCCGTGGAGCAGGAAAAAAAGATCGGGGCGGAGGAGGCCAAGAAGGTCGAGAAACAGATGGGGTTGCTGGACGATGATCCGTTCACTTCCTATCTGAAGACCCTCGGCCAACGGCTAGCGGAGGAATCGCCCCGGAAAGACGTCACGTACCAATTCCATTATGTGGATGTGGCCGAACCCAACGCCTTCGCCCTTCCGGGCGGGTACCTGTACGTCACGCGCGGCTTGCTGGCGCTGGCAAACTCGGAGGACGAGCTGGCAGGGGTCGTCGGACACGAAATCGGGCATGTGGCCGCGCGTCACAGCGTGCAAACGATTTCCAAGCGAGGCCCTTTTGCGGTGGTCTTCGGCATTGCATCCGGGATCACGGGTCTGTTCGTTCCAGTCGTCGGCAATATTATTGGGGGAATCGGTGACCTCACGCAAAGCATCGTGTTCTCCCCCTACAGTCGCGGCCAGGAAACGGAAGCCGACCGGGTCGGCCAGGAAATGGCGGCCCGCGCCGGTTGGGATCCCGCCGCCCTGTCGACGTTCCTGAATACCCTCGAGCGCGAAGTGGAACTAAAGAGCAAGGGCCCTCAGAAGCCCAGCTTTTTTGACTCCCATCCGGCCACACCGGATCGCGTGGCGAGGACGGCGAAGCATGCCAAGGACCTCACCCGTGCCGACCGTCCGCCGATCAGTGCTTCGCACGAGGCCTTCCTGGCCCGGCTGGAGGGCGTGGTCGTCGGCCAGCGAGCGGCGAACGGAATCTTCGAGGATCAGGCCTTTCGCCACCCGGATTTCAATTTCTTCGTGCGGTTGCCGGAAAAGTGGCAACTCGAGAACACTCCTGAGAAGATCGTGGCCGCGGCACCCGATGCCGAGGCTGCCGTGTTGCTGAGTGCGGTGGCGGAGGGAAACGACCCGCTCGACGGGGCTCGCGCCATTGAGGAGAAGGCCAAATTGTCGGGCATCGTCGCCAGGACGCAAAAGATCACCATTAACGGCTTGCCGGCCGCCCACACGCAGATTGAGGCGGACGGCCGGGTCAAACTCGACCTCACCTGGATTGCTCATGGCGGGCTGATTTACCAACTGGTGGGCCTGGCTCCGTCCAAACGGTTCGACAGTATGCAGGCCGTTTTCCATTCCGCGGCCCACAGCTTCAGGCCCTTGTCGGCTTCCGAACGCGCCAATATCAAGGAAAAGCGGATCCGCCTGGTGAAGGCTCAGGCGGGAGAAACGATCGAGGCGCTGGGGAGCCGCTCGCAGTCGGCCTGGAGCAAGGAAGAAATTTCCGTCGCCAACAACTTGGCGGTCGGGGACCAACTCAAGGCAGGGCAATTGCTCAAAGTGGCGATCGCCGAGCCGTACGAGCCAAAGAAGCCACGGTAATCGTGCCAATGACGTCACGGCCGTGGGGGTTGAACGGACGGCTCTCTGGCTCACGGCAAGTCCTACGAGCCTCTTGCGCAAGGCCCCACCCTGGCGTACTCTATCAGCCGGTGTATCTCGTTGAGAGCCATCACCGTCCTGATTCGGTGGTGCCGAGATGGCGCTCGTGCGCGGACGTACGCTGACCCATCTTCCCTCCCTCGCGCTGCTCTTCCTGATGGCAGGTCTCGCTGGGTGCGTATTCGCCCGCCCTACTCCCAATGCACAGCTCGAACGCTGGTCCCCCGAGTACGGCTACCGGTACATGCGCCTCCCTCAAGCTCCAGATGGTAGCTCGGACAGCCTCTTTCTGATCGCTTCCTTTTCCGGGGGAGGCATGCGCGCTTCTGCGCTTGCCTACGGAGCATTGCAGGAGCTGGCCCGCCAACAGATCACCTGGGAAGGAAAACAAGAGCGGCTGCTCGATGAACTGAGCCTTGTCACGGCCCTGTCCGGTGGGAGCTTCACGGCTGCCTACTATTCACTGTATGGGGATCGGATCTTCCACGACTTTGAGTCTCGCTTCCTGCGTAAGGATTGGCAGCTCGCGCTCAAGTCGAAAGTGTTCCTGAATCCCTACAACTGGCTCCGTCTGTTGTCCCCCCATTTCGGTCGCGCCCACCTCTTGTCCGAACTTCTGGATGAAGCCCTGTTTGATGGCCAGACCTTCGGCGACCTTCTCAAGCGCAATAGACGGCCGATGGTCTTCATCCACGCTTCCGATATGGCGACCCTCTCGCGTTTTGAGTTCAACCAGCGTCAGTTCGACCTGATCTGTTCGGACCTGAGTCAACTGCCGATCAGCCAGGCTACGGCAGCCTCCAGCGCCATTCCCTTGCTCCTGAGCCCGATTTCGCTGAAGAACTATGCTGGCAAGTGTGGATTCCAGTCACCAGCGTGGCTGAACTAGGACAGTAAATCATCCTGGGGGCGACAGCGGGCGAACGGGCTCCGGTCCTACCTCGACGCAGACGAGCGCCCGTATATCCACCTGCTGGATGGCGGACTGGCGGACAATGTCGGCATACGAGGTATGTTGGAGACGTTTGCCGTGATCGGGGATGTTGAAAAGACGTTCGCGGTGCTTGGGGTGGCGAAGGTGCGAAAACTGGTCTTCCTGGTGGTCAACGCCGAAACGACTCCGGACATCAAATCCTACCAGGTGAGTGAAATCCCCTCGCTCTCGCACGTCTCGCGCGCCCTGCTCGACATCCCGGTCAATCGGTATTCCATCGATACGCTCCACCTCATGCGTATCTCCGTCGAGTCCTGGAGAACTCAACTTCGTCAACGGGCAAGCTCCGAGGGTAGCGTCTTTGCGCCCGATGCCGAGATATATTTCATCAATGCCAGCCTGAGTGAGGTGGCGGATCCGAAGGAGCGAGACTATCTCATGAAGATCCCGACCAGCCTCCACCTGACCGATGAGCAGATCGACCGGCTGCTCCTGGCCGCGTCCCACTTGATCCACAACGACAAGGACTTTCAGCGGCTCATGGAGGATTTGCGGTAGCGCCGACCCACCGCCTCTGCGGCCCTCTTTATGATTTCCTGATTCACACACCTCCAGGGGCATGGGTCTCAGGGAGGGGCTTTTCTTTGGAGTGGACTTTGCGTATACTTCTGGAGCACACGGACATCGGCGTGGCGCCATCTCCTGAAGGTCACGTCCGTGGACGGAAGGACACCCGTGGGAGAGCAACCGCTGTTGGCTGAACTCAGACAGGGCATTTCTCTTCGGAACGGCCCCTCCATCAGATCTTCTTCCCCCGACCAGTCGAACCGTTCCCTATTCATCCAGCAGCAAACGCTGGTCACGATCGTCCTCTCCTATCAGCTCCTGTTCAGCCAGGATGCTCTGATCAGCATGGAGGGGAGAGAGCTCGTGATTCTGGGGTTGATGCTGCTGGTGGCCGGCCTCATGGCGCTTCCGGCCTGGCTGGTCGATGCGACCTGGTTCCCAGCTGCCTTAGCCGTGACCGACACGGCCCTGACCAGCGCCGTCATCTACGTGTCCGGTGATGCCGGGTCCGACACGTACCTGGCCTATTTCGCGATCATCCTGATTGCGACCGCCAGTCGGAGCTTCGAGCAGATCCTCTCGCTGGCCGTCCTGGTCTGTGCCGTCTACGGTGTCGTCCTGTATATGGGGAGTGCGGACACGACCGGACTGCTGGAGCAGCACCTCTTGCGGCTTCCGCTTCTCATGATGATGGCGGTTTTTCATGGTGTGACGACCCAGAGGCTGCGGAGGTCGGTCAGGGACCATGCCCGGTTGGAGGACTCCCTTGCCCAGCAGGAAGTCGTCGCGGAGGCGCTCCGCCAAGCGCGTGATGAGTTAGAGAAGCGCGTCCATGAACGCACGTCGGAGCTGACCCGGGTCAACGTCGTCCTACGGTCCGAGGTCATCGAACGGAAGCGAGCGGAGGAGCAGTTGGGCAGGATGGCCCAGGACCGGCTGCTGCTCCTGCAGTCCACCGCACAGGGGATCTATGGAGTGGATCTGGAGGGGCGATGCACCTTCATCAATAACACCGCCGCCCGCATCCTGGGGTTCGACCCCGCGGACACGGTGGGCATGAACATGCACGACCTCATCCATCAGAAGCATGCCGATGGCTCGGTCTATCCCGCCACAGAGTGCCCGATCCAGCGGACGTTGCGGAGCGGGGAGCGCTGCCGGGTTGCCAGTGAAGTGTACTGGCGACGAGACGGGACGCCGATTTCCGTTGAATACTCCTCCTTCCCGATCATCGAAAGTGAGCTCGTCAAAGGCGCCGTCGTCTCCTTCGCCGACATCACCGAGCGGAAGCAACTGGAGGACCAGCTCCTTCAGTCGCAGAAGATGGAGGCGGTCGGACGGCTGGCCGGCGGTATCGCGCATGACTTCAATAACCTCTTGACCACTATTAATGGATACGCGGACCTGATGTTGATGCGAATGCCTCAGACCAATCCCATTCGGCAGCAGATGGAGGAGGTCAAGAAGGCCGGGCAACGGGCGGCCTCCTTGACGCGTCAGCTGTTGGCCTTCAGTCGCAAGCAGATGCTGGAGCTCAAGGTCCTGGACCTGAATACGCTCGTGACCGACATGGAGCCGATGCTGCGGCGCCTGATCGGTGAGGACATCCACCTGGCGCTGGTGCGCGCTCCCTCGCTTGGACGCATCAAGGCCGACCCGACCCAAATGGAGCAGGTCATCCTGAATCTGGCCATCAATGCGCGCGACGCGATGCCCAGGGGCGGCCGGCTCACGATCGAAACCGCCGAGGTCCAGCGCGACGAGAGGTCGGCGCCCGGACCGATCGACCTGGCGCCTGGGACATTCGTGATGCTCACGGTGAGCGACACCGGGTGCGGGATGGATGCGGCGACCCAAGCACGGATCTTCGAACCCTTCTTCACGACCAAGGAGCAGGGGAAGGGGACCGGGCTGGGGCTGGCCATGGTTCACGGCATCGTGAGGCAAAGCGGCGGACAGATTGAGGTTTCCAGCGCGCCTGGGCATGGCGCGACCTTCAAAATCTACTTGCCGCGCATCGAGGAGGCCAGCGCCACAGGGCAGGCGAGCGCGGTCGCGGCGGCGCCTCCGGAGGGGTCGGAGACGGTCCTGTTGGTAGAAGACGAGGAAATGGTCCGGAGCTTCGTGCGCCAGATTCTCCAGCAACAGGGCTATCAAGTGCTGACTGCGAACAACGGGGAGGAGGCGCTGCAGCTCAGCAAGGACTACAAGGGGCGGATTGACCTTCTGTTGACCGATGTCGTCATGCCGGGCATCAGCGGGCGAGAGACTGCGGACCAACTCACTGCTCAGCGGAAGGGCCTCAAGGTCCTGTTCATGTCCGGCTATACGGAAAGTGCCATCGTCCATCATGGTGTCATGGACCCCGGCGTGGACTTTCTCCCGAAACCCTTCACAGGAGACACCTTGGCCCGTAAGCTCAGTGAGATGCTCAAAGAATCTCGCCAGGCATCGTCCTGACCCTCTCGCCTCAGAATTCAGGGATCCCAGCCTGCTCCCACACAAGTCGCTGAGCATCCAGCATTCACCACTGCGGTCTAAGTGAGGGTCACGGACCCGGCTCATGCCGAGGGCCCGTCCCATCCTGCCGTAACATCCCGCCACTGTTCGGACCCCTTGATCGATTTGGCCATCGCCCTCGGATGTGTAGCAGCCTGGCGGTGCTGGTCGCCTTTCTACGGTCGAATGTTGAGCACAGGAGTCCCTCAGATGCCTCGGATCACCCCATGAAAGCTCCGATTCGTCAAGCAAAACCGCTCCGCGAGGGGTGGTCCCCTGCCGGACCGATTTGAGTCAGTTGCTGGACAATTCCCCACCCGCCCTGTACGGTCCTGGCTATGAGCGGACTCCATCGAATTCAACCAGCGGAGGAGCAGGGCCTGACCGGCGAGGCCATGGTCCGGCAACTCTCCGCGCTGTATGAGCTCATCCGCAGCGGCAAGCTGCACGCCGAGGAATACGTGACGGTGTTGCAGCATGTGACCGAGGTCGTGGCTCAGGCCGTCGGCGTCGAGCGCGTCAGCGTCTGGTGCAAGAAGGCGGACGGCTCGGCCCTCCGCTGCCTCGATCTCTACGAACTGAGCCTCCATCGCCACTCGTCCGGACAGGAGCTGCTGCTGGGTGAGTACCCCCGGTATGCCACTGCACTGGCCTCCGAGGAGGTGATCGTGGCGGAGGACGCTCACCGCGACGAACGCATGCGCGAGCTCTCGGCTGCCTACCTGACCCCCCACGGCGTCACCTCGCTCATCGATATTCCGATCCATCTCGCCGGCGGTCTGGACGGAGTGTTCCGGTACGAACGCTGCGGGGCGGCGCGCCATTGGATGCCGGAGGAGATCACGTTTACGATCGCGGCTGCCAACGTGGCGTGCCTCGTCATCGGTCAGCGGGAACACCAGCGGGCCGAGGTGCAGCTGCAAGAGTCCCAGCGTCGATACCAGGAACTCGTCAACTCCTTTACCGGCATCGTGTGGGAAGCCGATGGGGCGGACCTTCGGTTCACGTTCATCAGTCGGCAGGTGACACGCCTCTTAGGCTACGATCCGGAGGACTTGCTGCAGGGGTTGACCTGGAAGGGTCTGATTCATCCCGATGATCTGAGCTATGTCTCCGCCACGTTCGAGAAAGCAGTGGAAGAGAAGCGCAGCCAGGACATCGAATACCGGATCCTGGCGGCCGACGGTCGCGGGGTCTGGGTTCGGGATACAGTGATGCCCATCATCGAGGGCGGTCGGCTGGTCCAGTTGTGCGGTGTGATGATGGTCATTACCGAGCGCAAGGACCTAGAAGCGCAGCTCCACCAGGCGCAGAAGATGGAAGCCGTGGGGAAGCTGGCTGGAGGGATCGCGCACGACTTCAATAATCTGCTGACGATCATCACGGGCTACACGCAGTTGCTCTTGAACCGTCTCGGCCAGGAAGATCCGCTGGTTCCGGACATCCAGGAGATCAAGAAAGCAGGGGATCGGGCCGCCGCCCTCACGCAGCAGCTTCTGGCCTTCAGCCGCCGGCAGGTGTTGATCCCGAAGGTGGTCGACCTCAACAGCATCGTGGCCAACATGGAGACGATGCTGCAACGACTGATCGGCGAGGACATTCACCTCGTCACCGCGCTGGATCCCGCCCTCGGCCGTGTCAAGGCGGACCCGGGACAGCTTGAGCAAGTGATCATGAACCTGGTCGTGAATGCCCGTGACGCGATGCCGAAGGGAGGCAAGCTCACGATCGAAACCACGAACCACGACATCAGCCAGTCCTACCGCCGGGGGCAGGCCGTGATTCAGCCCGGGCGGTATGCGATGCTGTCCGTCAGCGATACCGGCTGCGGGATGGAACCCGAGCTTCAGGCCCGTGTCTTTGAGCCATTCTTCTCGACCAAGGGACAGGGCAAGGGAACGGGACTGGGGCTGTCAACCGTCTATGGCATCGTCAAGCAAAGTGACGGCTACATTTTCGTCTACAGCGAACCTGGATGCGGCTCCACGTTTAAGATCCACCTGCCTCGGGTCGACGAAGCCGCCGTCGAGGTCGAGACCGGGGTGCTGGCGGACGGGCTTCCCCATGGCACCGAGACGGTCCTGCTGGTCGAAGATGAGCCGGGGGTGAGAGCCCTTGTCCGGGACACGCTGCGGATGCAGGGCTACACCGTGCTGGAGGCTCGGCATGGCATCGAGGCTCTGCTGGTATCCAAGCAGCACACGGGTCCGATCCATCTGTTGATGACGGATGTGGTGATGCCCCAAATGAGCGGCCGCGAGGTGGCTGATCGCCTGTTCGTCACCCGTTCGGACCTGCGCGTCTTGTTCATGTCCGGATATACCGAGAACGCCATCGTCCACCACGGCGTGCTCCATCCCGGTACCGCGTTCCTGCAAAAGCCGTTTTCGCCGGAATCCCTGGCCCGGAAAGTGCGCGAAGTGTTGGATGCCGGGAAGGCTCCACAGGAACCCAGCTAAGCCACTTGCACCCCGGCCCTCATCCAGCCGATCGCCCGCCAGCCTGACGCTGGTTCCCCCCTGCCGGTCTCCTCTCCGCCTCCATACCTGTCCCCCTGAACTTGTTCGGTAACCTCAGTTTTTACTGGAAAAAATTGAGGGTTTCTGGTTTGCTAACATGGCCGGCACCTCACCCTGGCGGTGCTAGACTTGCTCGTATTAGGCTTTCCGCGCACGCGATACAGCCTAGAAGACCTGTCTCCCTTCACAACCCGCTTCGCCAGGGGCTCAGCGCCGCGCCCGCGTTGGCGGGAGGCTCAGGGGGCAGGAGTAGAAGGAGCATAAAGGATTTGCCCATGGGACAGCCCAGGCGCAGAACTGCTGACATAGCGTAAAGGCGTCACGTGTCGACGAAAAAACCTCTTAATAAGAAAGCCCTCTTTGATGAGGCGATCAAGCAGATGAATGCCGGCAAGTACGGCCGGGTTTCATCTGTCCTGAAGGAGTTGCTGGCTGTGGACCCGACCCACCAGGAGGGGCGCCGGCTGTTCGCCACCATGCACCTCAAACTGGGTAACCTGATTACCGCCAGAGCCATCTTGGAAGGGCTTGCTCAGGAGGCAACGCAGCGACGGGACCATCGATTGGCGGAGGCGGTCCTGCGCGAATACCTCACAGCCGCACCACGGTGCCTTCCTTTCTTGGAAATGCTCGGCCAGGTGTGCGAGGACAAGGGCGATGCCCAGGCAGCCGTGACGGAGTACGGGAAGGCGATCGAGATGGTCCTGGAGGATCCGGAGCCTGACCGTCCCACCCTCGCGGCTGATCTCTTTCTCAAAGTGAAACGGCTGGCACCCAACAGCCCAGTGACCCAACGTTTTGCATCCATCTTTAGTCCAGCGCCGACTCCCGCTCCACCACCTCCTATTCCGATCGAGCCGGAGGTGGAGGTGCAGCCGGAGCCCGACGAGCTCTCACCGGCGAGCTTCCCGCCTGGGGAACCGACGCTTACCCCGGTCGAACCGGTCGAGCCACCGCCGACGATCAGACCAGCGGCCCCACCGCCGCCAAAGCCGGCCCCTCCGCCACCGAGCAGACGGATGTCATCAGGAACGCCGGCGAAAACTGTTGAGCCGTCCCCGAAGATCACGCCAGCTACACCGCTGTCCGGGGCGAAGCCAGCGCCCCCGCCGAGTGCAAAAGAGACTCCGGCATCACCGCCAAAATCAGATAGTGCGGCTGCCCAATCGCCCCCCTTAGCGGCTAAGAAAGGCAGAGCCTCTCCATTCCGATTTAGTTCGGGAGGAGGTGGAGAAGCAGCCCAGCCTGGCGCCGACTCCGCGCAGGAGACCCCACCAAAACCCGCTCGAGAAAAGGGCAAAGGTGGGGCATTTCGTCTGCATGAGGACAAGGGCCCCTCCAGCTTGCTGGAGCTTCTGCATGAAGGCGGCTCAGCCGACTCGTCGGCGTCGCCTACCGAGAGCACGGGCGAGAGCGAGCCGACCGAGCCAGAAAGCTCACTGGCTCCCCCGCTGGTGGAGGAACCGGCGGGGGAGCCCAGCGTCCACCCGGTGCATGAGACTTGGACGCCGCCGACCGTGCAACCACTCCGACCACCTCCGCCGCCGGTGGAGGAACCGGTGGTGCCGCCCAGCGTCCACCCGGTGCACGAGACCTGGACCCCGCCGACCGTACAGCCACTCCCACCACCTCTGCCATCGGTGGAGGAACCGGCGGGGGAGTCCAGCGTCCACCCGGTCCACGAGACCTGGACGCCGCCGACCCTGGAGCCACTCCCACCACCTCCGCCGCCCCCGGTGGAGGAACCGGTGGCACCGCCCAGCGTCCACCCGGTGCACGAGACCTGGGCACCGCCGACCCTGGAGCCACTCCCACCACCTCCCCCGCCGGTGGAACAACCGACGTTCATGCCAAGCCTGGCGTCGGCAGAAGGGGTGGGGGCGCCGCCGTCGATCGAGCCCGTCCCGAGCATGCCGGCGCTGGAAATGTCCCCAGTTCTCAGCGAACCGGTCTTACCACCGGTTGAAGAACCTCCGGTGATGCCGAGCATGCCGCCGGTGAAGGCAACGTGGACGCCGGCTTCCGTGCAACCGCTCTCGATTGCCCCCTCCGCGACCTGGCGCGAAGCGACTCCAGCACCGCCACCTCCACCCTCGTCATCCCCCGGCTGGCTTGAGGGCACTTCAGTGGCGCCATCGGCCACGTCAGGCCAGTTAGAACCGTCAAGCTCGAGCGACTCTGACTCTTCCTCCCCAGTGGCCTTCATTCAGGAGGATACTGGGGCGCCTCCGAGCCTCTCCGAACGGTTAGCGGCGCGCTTGCGCATCGGTCAGGACACATCGCTCGCGATGGCCCAGGGCACGACCGCTCCGAGCGTGGACGAAATAGAGCCGAGCCCGAAACCCCGCAGGAGACGCGCTTCTCGAAAAGTGGCCCTGCAGGCGAGAACCGCCGTCCTGGTCGGTCGTGGGGTGTCGGCCGTACGAGCCACGGCCCGCGCGATCATGTCGGCAATCCTTGCGGTCCTTGCCGTGATCACGTTGATCATTATAGGTCCGGCAGTGTTGTGGCTTTCGATTGAAGAATCCCCGAGCGTGCTGGCTGAAAGTCTGAGGCAGAACCCTCCGCGCTCCTTGCATGATCCGAAGAAGAACGGCTACCTGCTCCTGATGGGATTCGGGGCCGACCCCTCAGTCGATCCGGTGAAAGAGGGGTATACGAGGTGGCAGCAATCCGGCGACAGTCCTGGCCAGAGCTGTTCCGGTGTGGAAGGTGAATCCCGCGGGCCACTCCGGTTTCCGGCTGGAGCGCAGATGCTGGCGGCGTGGTTCTTGTCTTCTGACCCTGCGGCACGGTTTCGCAATGAACCCGGTCGCACCACCTCCTTGATCGCGCAGCACCGACCGCTCATGGAACGATACCGTCAATGGATCGCCATGCCATTTGAGGACTGGGGTTACGGCCAACCCGACAGCCCTGACTGCGGCCAGATTCTGATCGCCCACCGGCTGTACGTAGCTGAGGGTTTCCACCAGGGACTGGACGAAGGGCTCACCAGGCTGGAGAGGGACGTTGCAGCCTGGCGAAGCGCTCTGGCCCAGGCGCGAACCCTGGCGGTCAAAGACATGGCGGCCACGGCGTTTAGCGAGGATCTGATGGTCGTCGCCGGGTTGCTCAGCCGGGCGGAACTGAGAGGCGACGCGTCCATCCGCCTCCTCAGACAGGCCCAGCCCCTGAACCAGGCCGAAACATCCCTGAAATGGCCGATGCGGAATGCTCTTGTGCTCGTCGGCAGAAGGGTTGAAAAAGGCGTGACACGAAGCAACCCGATCGTCGAGCAATCGTTCCTGGCACGGGTGCTGACGAGCATGCCGCTGCCGAAACAACAGGTCATCAACGGCTATGCCAAGTTCTACGATGCGGCGATCACGTCGGCAGACAATTTCGATATGACGTTTCCTAGTTTGCACGAGTTCACCAGAACGCCACCTCAAATGGTGATGGATTATCTGATCAATCCCATCGATAATTACTTGGTTCAGATCCCCAAGCCGGCCTGGGAACAATACACGGGCATGATCCTGGAGACCGAGGCGCGCGTCCGGCTGGTGGCGATCCTGGCTCGGCTTCGTGGAACCTCGGGTGAAGGGAACCTTTTGACGCGCATTGCCAAGGCGGGGCAGAGCATTTTCGACCCCTTTTCGGGCCTCCCGATGCTGTTGAACCAGGATAAGAAGAGACTTTACAGCGTCGGGCGGGACAGAAAAGACGATAACGGAGATCCCAGGCTGGACATCAGCGTACCCGTCCCGACGTTTTAAGACGAGGTGATCGTCAATCCTGAGCAGCACCCGGAGCGGACATCCGGACTCCTCGCGTCCTCCTTTAGCTTTTCCTCACGACGCTGTCTACGAGCACGCCATGCGACCGCACCCCATGCATGAAACCCTGGGCATGCTTCAGGAGTCCGTCACCGGGATACCCGATCGGTGACCCACTCGGCATCACAGGGGGCCTGCTCCGGCGGACCCCTGCGTGGCCCCGCTACTTCATCCGTGTGCCTTCTTTTACCGGCGGCTCGATCTTGATCTGCGGGCCCTGGACCTGGGGAAGTTGCCCGGCGCCTGAGCGCTTGAGGACCCGCTGGTTGTTCTCATCCGCGAGGTTTTGGATGACGTGCGGGTCCTCGGCCGCTGCCCCCTCCAGCAAGGCCTTTTCGCCCGTGGCGTTCGGCTGGCCGGAATCGTTCGCCAGCGATTGTCCCGTCACCGGGGAGACCGCTTTGCCGGCCGGATAACCCGGATGCTTGGGAAGCAACGCGGGATTGGCCAGCCCGAGCGCGAGCGAGAATCCCAAAACAAACAGGATCGTCAACGCGACCACAATGGTGACCTTCATGGCGGTGCTCCTTTCGTGAAAACAACAATGCCTTCCCAGGCGCAGAGGACCCGAGAAGGCATGAACGGAGGACCTTCGATTGTCTCCGACCGAGAAATGGTGGCGGGCTACCCCGGTTCCATGGCCAGATCCCCAAATGAGAAATTGTGACCTAACTATGCGCCGCCAGGTCTCCGATCGTCAAGGTAGTGTTTCTATTCCTTACCGATTGGACGCAGAAAAACACGCTCGACACAAAAGCGCATGGGGGTGGCGGCTCAGTCCTCGAGTTGCCCATATCTCGGCCCTCGCGCGGTTGCCCCAGGAACGCTTGACACTCTTCCTTAGTTTTCCTCAGAATCAGAGCATCACATCGGGAACCAGGAGGCTCGACGGCCATGCGCGACCGACCTCATTTTGCGATCAAGCCCGGGATGAAACGGGGAGCGACTTTCCCGTCGCCGATTCCGACCCGCATCGTCTCGAATGAAGAATTTCTCCCGATTCCGCAGACACCGGCCCAGGCCAAGGTTGAGTGGCTGACTGAATCGATCGGGGACCTGGCCGGCCGATCACTGGGAGTGAGCCGCCGTGACTTTCTGAAGACCACGGGTGGTATGGCGGCGGCCTTGCTGGCCATGAACACCGTGTTCGGGAAGTTCTTTGACGTGCTGGATGTCGAGCTGGTGGAAGCGGCGGCCTTTACTGAACGACAGGGCGAGCCGTTCTTCATTTTCGATCTCCAAACGCATTATGTCAGCACCGGCTATGATCCGACTGATGCCGAATCGAGCCGCAAGGGAGGCGTCACGAAGCAGGCGTTGCTGGGCATCCGCCGGCGCGCGCGGGAAGCCGGAATGAATCCCAAGCTGTCCGGCGATCTGGGCACACTGGCGGATCTCTCCTGGAAAAGCTTTATCAAAGAAGTTTTTCTGGACAGCGAGACCTCACTGGGGCTGATCAGCACCCCGCCCGGGCCCTATCCGCAGGAGGCCGTGGTGCCTCCGAAAGAGATGGCCCACATCCGTGACGAGATCAACCGCGTGAGCGGCTCGCAGCGCATGCTCGCGCATGGATTGGTCACGCCGCAGCTGGGCCAGGCCGACCGGGATTTCATGGACCTGCAGGCGGGTGCGCTGAAGGTGGACGCCTGGAAATGCTATACCGGTGCCCCACCGAAAGGACTCGAGCACGGCTGGTACATGGATGACGAGAAAGTGTCCTACCCGATGCTGGAGAGGGCTCGCGTGCTCAAGGTCCCACGCATCTGTGTGCACAAGGGACTCCCCCTCGGTCCTGTCGCGGAGTACAACCATCCGCGCGACTTGATCAAGGCGGCGAAGGATTTCCCGGACATTGATTTTTTCGTCTATCACTCGGGGTTCCTGGGCGCCGTCACGGTCGATGAAGCTTTCGCGCGCACTGGTCAGGTTCCGTGGACGAGCGAGTTCTGCCGCATGAAACTGGCGGAGCCCGGGATCAGGAATATCTATATGGAATTGGGGTCCACCTTCGGGCAACTGGTGACGATGCATCCCGAGATCTGCGCCCATCTGCTGGGCGAGATCATCGCGGCCTTCGGGCCGGATCGCGTGGTCTGGGGCACGGACTCGATCTGGTACGGGACGCCGCAGTGGCAGATCGAGGCCTTCCGGCGGTTCCAGATCCCTGACCGTCTGATCGAGCAGCGCGGGTTCACCCGGCTGACGCGTGAGGTGAAGGCACAGATCTTCGGGTTGAACGCCGCGCGGGTGTTCGGGGTGGATGTCGCCGAGACGCGGAAGGAATTACCAAAGGATTATTTGAGCCAGATCAAGATGGCCTACCGCGAGGAGGGAGTGGAGCCGAGCCACCGGGTCTATGGGTGGGTAACAGGCTAGGGGCAAGAGGCGATAGGCAATGGGGTGGACATAAGATCACTGAACATCTGCGGGAGAGCTGAATCGCGGTTAAACTACAGGACCACCGATAGGCCACAGCCTCTTACCAATTGCCTTCTGAGGGGGCAACCATGAAGAGCGAGATTTTATACCCTGGAGCGTTTCCGATGGTGCAGGTCGCGCTGGCGGCGGGAGAAAGTATTAAAGCGGAGTCGGGGGCTATGGTGGCGGCCTCGCCTGCCATTGACGTGGAAAGCAAGCTGGAGGGCGGATTTCTCAAGGCGCTGTCCAGAAAAGTGCTGACCGGCGAGAAGTTCTTCTTCCAGACACTTCGGGCGACGCGTGGAGCCGGGGAGGTGCTGCTGGCGCCGACTGTCCCCGGGGAGATCGTGATCATGGAGCTCGATGGCGTGCACGAGTACATGGTCCAGAAAGACGGGTTCCTAGCAGGGTCCGAGGGCATCAAGATCGAGAGCCGGATGCAGAGCCTCAGCCGAGGGCTCCTCGGTGGCGAAGGCTTCTTCATCCTGAATGTCAGCGGAAAGGGCCAGTTGATCCTGAACAGTTTCGGCGCGATTCACAGGGTCGAGCTCAGACCGGATGAGGAATACATCGTGGATAACAGCCATCTGGTCGCCTGGACCGCCACGACGACTTACAACATTGAAAAGGCCTCGGCTGGCTGGATCGCGAGCTTTACGTCCGGCGAAGGGTTTGTTTGCCGGTTCCGTGGTCCCGGCCTCGTCTATATCCAGAGCCGTAACCCGGGTGGCTTCGGGGCCTGGATCCGGCAATTTATTCCCGTTTCTGAATGAGGAGTGGGGTAGAGGGGTAAAGGGATAACGGTGTTGCAGTGCGGGGGGAGAAGAGGGCGCCCACATTGGTGGCTCTACCCTTCTTTCCGGTCATCCCGTTACAACGGTTACCCCGTTATCCCCCTACCCCTTTATGACCACCAGTCCCAATGCCCTCTGCTTCGGTGGTGATCTTCCAGCGGCAGGGGTGCCCTGTCGGGTGGAGGTAACGGCACTGGGGCTTCGGCTCCTCCTTCTCCAGCCCGTCGACGGGATGAGCTCAGACGAGACCGTGCCGTTTGCCGGCCTGTCGGTGAAAGCGGGTGGATTCGATCACGATCAGCTCGTCGTGACATGGCCGCACCAGGGCAACTCCCGTACTGTGTATCTGAAAGACCCCTCGCTCATTGCTGCCTTCCGCCGATCCGCCCCGCCTGAGCTGATTCCTCATCTCGAGCGAACCGCAGGGAAGGTCCGCCAAGTGCGACTTGGACGGCGTACGCTGCTGGCAATCGCAATCGGCGCGCCGCTCGCGCTGGTCTTGACGCTCTGGCTGGGCTCCGATGCCCTGGTTCAGATGGCGGTCAGCCGCATCCCCATTGAATGGGAGCGAGCGATCGGGGAATCGGCGAGCCGGGAATTCATCATGGGCCAGACGGTGGTCGGAGAAGGCGCGGCCGTGGCGGCGGTCCAGGAGATCACCAAGCGGCTGACCGGTCAGATCCCGGATAATCCGTACCAGTTCCAGGTCACCGTGGTGCGGAGCGACACGGTCAACGCCTTCGCGCTGCCCGGCGGGTACGTAGTTGTCTTCACGGGGTTGCTGAAACAAGCCGAGAGTCCGGATGAAGTCGCGGGGGTGCTGGGTCATGAGCTCAACCACGTGTTGCTGCGGCACGGGCTCGAGCGGATCGTCAAGACTCTGGGGGTCGTGGCGCTCGTCACGATCTTCACCGGCAATCAAGAGGGCCTGGTCGGGCTGGCGCAGCGGTTAGGGATTGAGCTCGTCACCCTGAAGTTCGGGCGTGACCAGGAAACGCAGGCAGACCTCGGCGGTCTCCGACTGCTGCATCGGGCCAAGATTTCCCCCGAAGGCATGATCCGTTTCTTTGCTCGCCTGTCGGAGTCCAACCAGCAGCAGGTGGAGCTCCTCTCCACGCACCCGATGAGCAGTGCCCGCGCTGAGCGCCTGAAGGCCGAGGCCGCGTTGCTGCCTCACCAAGCGACGGATCCGTTCTCCTTCGACTGGAAGGTGGTGCAGACGAGCCTGTGAAAGGTGGGAATCGAGACGATCAAACGGAGGAGGACGGAGATCGAGCCATGGGCCGGCAAGAGCGTGTATGGCGTATCGGCGTGATCGCCGACACGCATGGGCTGTTTGATCGGGCGATCCTGCGCCATTTTCAGGGTGTGGATCGGATTCTGCACGCAGGCGATATCGGCGACCGGTCCGTAATCATCGAATTGGAGAAGATCGCACCGGTCACGGCGGTCTCCGGGAACGTCGACGGCTACGAGCGGAGCGGTCTTCAGCCGGAGACTCTCATTGACCTCGGCGGGCGAAAGATTGCGATCAGGCACATCCTGTATGAAGGCGGCAAGCTGACCAAAGAGGGACGGACATTCCTGGATCGCGAACGGCCCGACCTGTGCATCTACGGACATACGCACCAGCCCAAGACGGAATCGTACGGTCCCACGCTACTCTTCAACCCCGGCTCGGCCGGCCCAAAGCGCTTCAAGCTGCCACGGGGGCTGGGCCTCCTGACGCTCGGCCCCGGCACCATCCTGCCGACCCTCATTGCTCTGGCCGACCGTCCAGAATAACCAGTTGAATTTCCTAAATAAGTCCAACGAGTGGCTGAGATCTTTATGGGCACTTGCCAAGTCTAGGAGATTCCTCTAAGGTACGTGCGCGCCTGGGCCTGATTTTTGGAGCACAGGATGACCAACCCGATCGTTCGAGCCGGAGTCCTGATCGCGTTTGGTTGGCTCGTGGCCTGCAGCTCAGTGCCCCCGAGAGCACCAGGCGAAGTCTCAGACCTTCCACCGGCGACCGAACCTCACAGGGGCCTCTTCGCCAAAGTTCAGCAACAGTATCCGTCCGACCGGTACCTGCTGGGGATCGGATTGGGTGAGACCGGCAAGGCCGCGACGGAACTGGCACGCGCCGATCTGGCCAAGAAGATCCGGGTCGAGGTGCGGATGGTGCAAGTGGATCTGCAGCGGGAACGGGGCGGAAAGACCGAGCAGGAATTTAGCACGATCGTGGAAACTGAGGTCGCGGAATTGATCAAGGGCATCGAGATCGTGGAACAGGGGCGAGACCTGCAGACGGGCGACGCCTTCGCGGTGGCGGTGTTGCCCAAATCGGAGATGCAGCGCATCTTGCAGCAGCCAAGGGGCCAGCCCGAGCGGCTCTTTCCTCCGGTCGGTCTTTCTCCGGAAACAAAAGAAGGCATCTGGGTAACGGGCGAGGGAGCGGTGCTGTTAGGAGAGGACCTCACCGTGGCCGAAGCCAAAGCCCGCGCACGGGATGAGGCCCGTCGCCATGCGGTGGAGCAGGCGGTCGGCACCTTCGTCAAAGGGCTGACCGTCGTGTACAACGCCCAGGTCGCAGAGGATCTGGTCCGTTCATTGGTTCGGGGGATCGTGGTGGAGGAACAAGTGCAGGAAGAAGGCGTCAGGCAGGTCGGGCAGGGAGCGGGCACACCGATACTCCAGTACGTGACCAAACTCCGAGCTAAAGTCAGACCGGTCCGGGTCGAGCACAAAGGCGATTTCACCGTCAAGACGTCGCTGAACAAGACGGTGTTTCAGGACGGGGAAGAAATGCAGATCACCGCCACCCCCTCGCGCGATGCGCACCTGTATATCTTCAACGTCACGCAGGATGACGCAGTCACCGTGCTGTTCCCGAACCGGTTCGCCCAAGACAGCTTCGTCCCGGCTCAAAAGGAGTTGGTCTTCCCCGACGAGGGGCAGCGCACGATGGGGCTGCGGCTGCGGGTGTTTCCTCCCCAGACCGGGAAGAAGGCGGTGGAGCGGATCAAGCTCATCGCCACCACCAGGAAGATCGACCTGGGGAGGGGGAAACTGCGCGAGGGGGTCTTCCAGGTGTACCCCGGGAAGGACACCGCTCTGGTCACGGATATTCTCAAAGAGCTGGCCCTGCTCGAGGAATCCGAATGGACCGAGACGACGATTCCGTATGAAGTGAGACGCTAGGGATTTTTAGGACTGCTGGGGAACAGGGGGGGGAAATGACACGCCTGATACAGCCGATCCTACTGGTCTGTGTGCTGTTGCCCTTGACCGGGTGTTCAGTGGTCATGGCCCTCCACGGGAAAAAGGGGCCCAATTTGCAGGCCATCCATGTCGGATCGAAAGAGGAGGAGGTTCAAGCTCAACTGGGCACCCCCGTGGAGTCCCACCCCACCGATTGGGGAGCAAAAACCAATGTCTACCAGTACGAACCCGGGTATGAGTCCAGTGTCGGGCGGGCGTTCGGGAACTTGCTGAGCGATGCGTACACTCTTGGTGGGTACGAGCTCTTCTGGTTGTTCGGGCTGCTCACGCAAGATGACAAACGTCGGTTGCCGATTTATTACGGTTCAGACGGTCGAGTCGCCGGCATCAATGAGACAGCGCCCGAGACACCACCTATAGCCGTAGCAGAATCAGGCGGACAGCCAGCAAGTCCTCAACCGAGAAAATCGGAAGAACGGCAGACCTCGGCCCCGGTAAGTGACGTGGACACCGTTCCCCGCGAGGCCGGCCGGCAAAGACAGAATGCCTACGCAGTCGTGATCGGGATCGAGCAGTACCGAGACAAGTTGCCCAAGGCCGATTTTGCCGACCACGACGCACAAATCATGGGCGAGTACCTGACCAAGGTCCTCGGGTACCAAGAAGAGAATGTCGTGGTCCGGCTCAACGAAAGGGCGGCTCGTACCGATCTGGAGAAATATTTTGAGCATTGGCTTCCGAATCGGCTCGAGAAGGAGAGCACCGTGTTTGTGTACTACTCCGGACACGGGGCCCCCAACCCCAAGACCGGCGAGGCCTACCTGGTCCCTTATGATGGTGATCCCACCTTTCTGGAGTCGACTGGCTATCCGCTGAGACGATTGTATGAAAAAATGGCCAAGCTGCCAGCGAAAGAAGTCGTTGTCGTTCTTGACTCGTGCTTCTCCGGTGCGGGAGGCCGTTCCGTGATTGCCAAAGGAATGCGGCCAGTAGGACTCTCTGTGGAGAGTCCGATCCTGGCCTCAGGGAAAACGGTCGTCCTGGCCGCGAGTGCGGGCGATCAGGTCTCCAGCACGTATGACCAGAAGGGGCACGGACTGCTCACCTATTTCTTTCTAAAAGGGCTTCAGGGGGATGCCGACCAGAATAAGGATAACAGGATTGACCTAGGGGAGCTCTACGGGTATCTGACACCCCAGGTAGAGCGCGTGGCTCGGCGTGAGTTCAACAACGAACAAACACCGCAGCTTCTGGAGAGCCCGGACATGCGCACCAGAGGCGTCCGTCTGGTTGATAGGACTGGACCTTAGATCGTACCCGCTGGCGGGGAGCTCTGCGACAACCGGCATCTCCGTTCCCGTCAATTTTCGATGACATTCATGTCTGTAGCAAGTCAAGATGTCCGGTTGTTATAGCAAATGAAGTGTCCGGTTGTTGATGTCGCGCTGCCGCCTCTCGCCGACCGCGCCTGACCGGGATCGGCCCGGTGCCGTATCCTGGTCGCGTGCCGGTCCACGCTGTCCCATGTCCGCGCTCCCGATCGTCATGCCTAGGGCCAGTGTGTGCGCCGGTTTTCTGACAGGGCCCCGCGGCGGGTTCCCTCAGGCGGCCCGATCGCCTGGCGCAGCCGCCTGGGGCCGCCCCCGGCCCT